>Ga0247831_1000068_pt1 | contig 205258 bp, 198 predicted proteins | sample LaCruzMarch2015__9_FD_192406 | JGI IMG/M metagenome (GOLD analysis project Ga0247831, IMG submission 192406) | Freshwater microbial communities from meromictic Lake La Cruz, Castile-La Mancha, Spain - LaCruzMarch2015_1m | ecosystem: Environmental > Aquatic > Freshwater > Lake | place: Spain... | reverse complement strand
GGGCAACCTGTACGGCCTCTCGCCGGACCCCTGCCTGGCGATGGTCAATGACCCTCTGGCGACTTGATCGACCGTTAAGCTGGCTGTGTCAGCATCTCCGGATGTCGAGCACCCGCGCCATCACCCCCGAACAGCTGGCCACCCTCAGCCATGAGTTCCGCACGCCGCTGAACGGCGTTCTGGGCATGGCCAGGCTGCTGGACGGCACCCGGCTCAGCGCCGAGCAGAAGGCCTATGTCTCGGCTCTGCGCGAGAGCGGCGACCACCTGCTGGCGCTGGTCAACGACGTGCTGGATCTGGCCCGCCTGGGCGAGGGCAAGATCGAGCTGCACCCGGCCCGTTGCGACCTGGCCGATCTGCTGCGGCAGGTGACCGAGCTGATGAGCCCGCGCGCCCACGAAAAGGGCCTGGAGATCGCCTGGACCGTCGCCCCCGACGTGGCGCCGGTGATGGCGGACGAGGGCCGGCTGCGGCAGGTGCTGCTGAACTTCGCCGGCAACGCCATCAAGTTCACCGAGACCGGCGGCGTGCTGCTGTCGGCGCAGGCCGCGCTGGACGGACGGGTGCGGCTGGTCGTGCGCGACACCGGGCCCGGCGTGCGGCCGGCGGTGCGCGAGAAGATCTTCGAGCCCTTCGTCCATGCCGATCCTGCGCACGGCGGGACCGGTCTGAACGGCGCGGGCCTGGGCCTGGCCATCGTCAAGCGGCTGGGCCGGGCGATGGACGGCGAGGTCGGCGTCGAGGACGCGCCGGGCGGCGGCGCGGCCTTCTGGCTGGAAGTCCCCCTGCCCGAGGCCGGGTCCGCGACGCACGAGACGCCCCTGGCCGGCCGGGTGGTCGGCGTGGCCTCGCCCAACACCCTGTTGCGGGAGGTGGCGGCGCGGCAGATCGAGGCGCTTGGCGGCCGCGCGGTGGTCGCGGCCGGCCTGGACGACCTGCTGGCCATTGTCCCGCCCGAGGCGGTGCTGCTGATCGACAACGCCCTGACGACGGGACGCAAGGCGCTCAGGGCCCCGGCCGGACGCCCCTGCCTGATCCTGCTGCGCCCCGATGAGCGGGGCCGTATCGCGCGCAGCCGCGCCGCCGGGTTCGCCGGCTATCTGATCAAGCCGCTGCGGCCGGCCTCGATCGCCGCCCGGGTGCTGGCCGCCCTGGGCGCGGGAGAATCCGACGCCCGTCCGCAGGACGATGAACGGATCGCCGAGGCTTCCGCCCCCGGCGCCCGGGTGCTGCTGGCCGAGGACAATCCGATCAACGCCCTGCTCGCCCGCACCTTGCTGCAGCGCGAGGGCGCCCACGTCGACCGGGCCGGCAGCGGCGAGGAGGCCGTCGCCGCCCTGGCCGCCGCCCGCTACGACCTGGTGCTGATGGACGTGCGCATGCCCGGCATGTCTGGCGTCGAGGCGGTGCGCGCGATCCGGGCGCGGGGCGTCACCACGCCCATCGTCGCCCTGACCGCCGACGCCTTCGAGGATGACCGCCGCGCCTGCCTGGCGGCCGGCATGGACGACTTCCTCACCAAGCCCCTGACCGAGTCCGCCCTGCGCGCCGTCCTGGCCCGCTGGGTCGGCTGGACGGACGCGGCGCGAAAGGCCAAGGTCGCCTCCTGATCTGCGGGGCCTCGCCCCGTTTCGGGGGACGCGCCAGATGACCACGGAAGCCGATAGCAGCGCCGAGCCGAGGGCGAAGCCAACCTTCCTTCAGTCTCTGGCCACCTTCGGCGAACGCCGCACGCTCGTGATGCTCGTGCTGGGGTTCTCGGCCGGGCTTCCAAATCTTCTGGTCTTCGACACCCTGTCGATCTGGCTGCGGGACGCGGGCCTTTCGCTGGCCACGATCAGCATCTTCGGCCTCGCCACCCTGGCCACGGCGATGAAGTTCCTGTGGGCGCCGCTGGTCGACCGGACGCGCGTGCCGTTCCTGACGACCCTGTTCGGCCACAGACGCTCATGGATGCTCGTCTCGCAGGCGGTCATCATGCTGGGCCTCTGGCTCATCGCCGGGGTGAACCCGGCCACCAACCTGGGCCTGATGGCGGTGTTCGCGGTCATGGTCGGCTTCGCCTCGGCCAACCAGGACATCGTCATCGACGCCTGGCGGATCGAGGCGGCCGACGATGCGCGGCAGGGGCCGATGGCCGCCGCCTATCAGTGGGGCTATCGCATCGCGATGATTGTGGCCGGGGCGGTTCCGCTCATCCTGGCGGAGGCCTACAGCTGGAACCTGTCCTATGCCGCGATGGCCGCCCTGATGCTGGTCGGCGTCGCCGCCGTCTTCGCCGCGCCGCGTGAGGCGGCGCACAGCGTCCGACCCATTGACGTCGGCGACACCCCGCGACGCCCGGCGGCCGAAGCGGTCGAGTGGACGGTGCGGCTCGTCGTTCTCGTGTCCGGCGGCCTGCTGGTCGGCTCCGGCCTGGCGGCCAGCGTCACGTTCCTGGCCGACATTCTGACGGGTCTGGGCGCGGGCGCGCTCGGCGAGACCCTGACGACGGCCTGGGCCTCGGACAACAGGATCTGGTTCCAGCTGCTCTCGGTCATCGCCGGCTTCGGGATCATCGCGCTGGCGGCGCGCAGGATCCCGGGGGTGCAGACCCGGCCCGGCGCCTATCTGTCGGGCGCGCTGGGGCAGCCGCTGACCGACTTCTTCACCCGCTACGGAAAGATCGCGGGCCTGATCCTGGCGCTGATCTGCCTCTACCGCGTCTCGGATTTCGTGCTGAACATCAACGGGGCCTTCTACGTCGATCTCGGGTTCAGCAAGCTGGAGATCGCCGAGGTCCGCAAGGTGTTCGGGGTGGTGATGTCGGTCGTCGGCGTCGCCCTTGGCGGACTGGCGGTCATCCGGCTCGGCCTGATGCGGGCGCTGATCATCGGCGCCTTCGTCGGTACCTTGAGCAACCTCTCCTTCGCCTGGCTGGCGACGCAGGGCCACAGCCTGTTCGCGCTGCTGGTCGCCATCGCCATGGACAATGTCGCGGGCGGCATCGCCGGCACCTGTCTGATCGCCTACATGTCGAGCCTGACGACGGTCGGGTTCACCGCGACACAGTACGCCCTGTTCTCATCGCTGTACGCCCTGCCCGGAAAGCTGCTGGCCAGCCAGTCCGGCCGCATCGTCGAATCGACGGCGCGCGCGGCCGACGCCGGCGGGCCGATTTCAGCGCTGAAGGGCCTGTTCGACCGCGTGCCGCCCGAAAGCTACGCCACCGCGATGGAGAAGTCGCAGGTCACGGCGGCGGCCCTGGGGACAGGCTACATGGTCTTCTACCTGTACTCGACGGCCATCGGCGTCTTCTCGATCGCGCTGAGCTTCATGGTCGCCGCGCGTCAGGGCGATCTGCCGAAGCCGGCCGACGAGGACGAGCCGGCCTCGGCCTAACCCCCGAGGCAGACCACCTGGGCGACCCGCAGGTCGCGGCGCAGGCCGTCGGCGACGCGGCCGTAGTTCTCGACATTGACCGGCTCGCCGACGGCGAAGGTCGCCGGGCGGCGACGCGAGTAGGACAAGGCCCGACCCATGGTGGCCGAAGAGGTGGTGTAGATGCGGCCGCGACGCGGGGCCTCGGCGACGGTGACGCCGATCACGCGACCGGCGGAATCCAGCGCCGGAGCGCCCGAAAGGCCGGCCAGCGTCCCCTTCAGGTTGTCGGTGCGGCCAACCTCGGCCCAGACCAGCACAGGTTCGGTGCGAGCCCCGCGGCCGCGCACCACCAGGTTCTCGCGACCCAGCAGACGGGAGACCGCCTCGCCCGGGCGACCCTGCGGAAAGCCGGCATGATAGCCCAGGTCGCCACGCTTGAGGCGGCTGTCGTCCAGCATGAGCGGCAGGGCCGGCGCTCCGCCGTCGGTGGTCAGGACCGCCGCCTCGCCACTCGGATCGACCTGGACCGTGGCCGCCACGCCGCGACCCTCGGCCACGACCAGGGCGGTCTGGCGACAGCCGTCGACGACATGGCGGGCGGTCAGCCAGATGCCGGTGTCGGAGACCGAGAAGGCCGTGCCCGAGCCGGGCGCCTTTTTGCCGGGCACCTCGACCACGACCGACGGGTCGAACGGCGAATACGGTCCCAGCGGCACGCCCTCCTCGCCCGGCACCGGCGGCGGCGGCGCCGGCGCGTCAGCCCGCTCGCGCCGGCTGATCGCGGCGATCAGCAGCGCCGCGACGATGGCCGTGTAGACCAGCCAGTCGGGAAGGCGAGGGAAATGCACGGCGGGGCCGCCCCTAGCGCATGGCGGCGGCGAGGATCAGGGCGCTGCCGACCTTGGCCCCGACCAGCAGGGTCGCGGCGGACACCTCGCCCTCCTGGATTCTCTGCGGCAGGCCATGCAGGATCAGGTCGATGATCCGGAAGACCAGCAGCTGGACGGAGATGATCATCACCCCCCAGATGGCGATCTCGAGCTTGGAGTTGGAGGCGCTGAGCGAGGCGGCCAGCGGAATGGCCAGGCCGACCAGCACGCCGCCCAGCGACAGGGCGGCGGCGGTGTTGCCGTCGCGGATCAGAGAGATCTCGCGGTGCGGCGTCAGCAGGGCGTAGATCGCCGCGCCGATAACCAGGATGAGAAGGGTGATCCCGGCGTCACCGAGCGCGACCGGAATGCCGGTGGCGAAGGCCTGGATTTCGGGGGACTGCAGCTGCGGCGGCATGGAGACTTCCGACAGGGGAGACGTCGGCAACGGTTAGCACGGCCTGCCCCTGCCGGTGCAAGCTTCTAGCTTGAGGCGAGCGCCGCCGCGTCGCGACGTCGCACCGAGGCGCGGACTTTCTCGCTTTCGCTCTTCAGCTGGCCGCAGGCGGCGAGGATGTCGCGGCCGCGCGGCGTGCGGATCGGGCTGGAGTAGCCGGCGCGGTTGAGGATGGCCGCGAAACGCTCGATCGTCGCCCAGTCGGAGCATTCGTACTGCGTGCCCGGCCAGGGGTTGAACGGGATCAGGTTGATCTTGGCCGGGATGCCCTTGAGCAGCTGGACCAGCGCCCGGGCCTCATCCAGGCTGTCGTTGACGCCCTTGAGCATCACATACTCGAAGGTCACGCGCCGGGCGTTGCTGATGCCGGGGTAGTTTCGGATCCCCTCCATCAGCGTGGCGATGTCGTACTTCTTGTTGAGCGGCACCAGAACGTCGCGCAGGTCGTCGTTGGTGGCGTGCAGGCTGATGGCCAGCATGGCCTGGGTGCGTTCGCCGAGAGCCTGCAGCTGGGGAACCACGCCGCTGGTCGAGACGGTGATCCGCCGACGGGAGATGGCGATCCCCTCGTTGTCGCTGATGATCTCGATGGAGTCGGCGACGGCGTCCAGATTATACAGCGGCTCGCCCATGCCCATGAAGACGATGTTCGAGAGCTTGCGGTCCTCGCCGTCGACGGCCCACTCGTCGAGGTCGTCCTTGGCCACCTGGACCTGGGCGACGATCTCGGCGGCGGTCAGGTTGCGGACCAGGGCCTGGGTGCCGGTGTGGCAGAAGGTGCAGTTGAGCGTGCAGCCGACCTGGCTGGAGACGCAAAGGGCGCCGACCCGTCCGACATCGGGAATGTAGACGGCCTCGACCTCGATGCCGGGGGCGACACGGATCAGGTACTTGCGGGTCCCGTCCTTCGATACCTGGCGCTCGACGATTTCGGGCCGGGTCAGCACAAAGGCCCCGGCCAGCGCGGCGCGGGTCTCCTTGGCGACGTCGGTCATCTGTTCGAAGTCGGTGACGCCCCGGAAATGCACCCAGCGGAAGATCTGGCCGGCGCGCATCTTCGCCTTGGGGGCCGGCACGACGCCGGCCTCGACCAGGGCGGCGGCCAGCTGCCCGCGGGTCAGGCCCGAGAGGTTGATGGCGGCGACGGCGGGCGTCGCGCGAGCAAGATCGAGGGTCGCGCCCAAGGCAATGAATCCGGAAAGCTGAGAGGAGAATGTCATAGCAGGGAATGTGGCGCTGGACCAATCCGCCGGGGCGCCGCTATGGCTGGGCCGTGAAAGACCCCGGTGGCGACGCCTTTGCTGACCTGATCGAGCGCATCGCCCTGCACGGCGACCGGGCGGCGTTCGCGGAACTGTTCGAGCATTACGCCCCCCGCGTGAAGGGCTACCTCGGCCGGCTGGGCCTGGAACCGGCCAGGGCCGAGGATCTGACCCAGGACGTCATGGTCGCGGTCTGGCGCAAGGCCGCCAGCTTCGACCGGAGCAAGGCCGGCGTCTCGACCTGGATCTACCGCATCGCCCGCAACCGGCGCATCGACCTGTTCCGGCGCGAGCGCACCGCGACGCTCGACCCGGACGAGCCGATGCTGAGCCCGGAGGCCGAGGCGCTGCCGGACGCGGCGCTGCTGGCCGGGCAGCAGGGGGCGCTGATCGCCCGCGCGATGGCCGAGCTGCCGCCCGAGCAACGGGACATGATCAGGGCCGCCTTCTACGAGGATCTGAGCCACAGCGAGATCGCCGAGCGCACCGGCCTGGCGCTCGGAACGGTCAAGTCGCGGATGCGTCTGGCGTTCGAGAAACTGCGAGTCCGGCTGGAGTCGATGCGATGAACGCCTTGACCATACGTCGGCTCGCTCCATATCGGGTTTTTCCAAGGGGTTACATGGCCGCATGACGCTCGAGACGACCACGCCGGACACCAGCCGCCACCCGGGCCTGCGCCTGATGGAAGCGACCGCGTCTGTCCTTCGCGGTGCGCCCGTCATGCCGGGTGACGTCGTGGGCGGGGCGTTCCTCGAGGATGAGGCGCCGGCCGCCCTCGCCGCCAACGCGGCCGAGCAGGCGCTGGCGCGGATCGACGCGCTGCAGACGATCGACGGCCGCGCCCGCACAGCAGCCGGCGCCGCCGGCCGTGAGCTGGGCGAGGTGCTCATGCTGCCCGATCCCCTGCGGGAAGCCGTGTTCGAGGCGATGGGCGAGGGTCATCGCTGGAGGTTCCTCGGGTTCGGCATCCGCTCGCTGCGGTTGCCGGTCGAGGGCGGCGGCGAGACCCAGCTGTTGCGCATCGAGCCGGGCGCGGACGTCGCCGAGCACGATCACGATGGCGAGGAGTACACCCTGGTCGTGACCGGCGCCTTCCATGACGGCCACGACCGTTATGGCCCCGGCGACGTCAACGTCGGCCGGCCGGGCTTCAGCCACGAGCCGAGGGCCGAACAGGGCGAGGTCTGCTACGCCCTGGCGGTCAGCTTCGGCCAGGCGCGCTTCGGCTTCCCGATCAACATCCTGCAGAAACTCACCGGCCACTAGGACCGGTCAGAACGCCGCCGAAACGATGTTTCCGTCGGGCAGAAGCGCCGCGCGCTTCATGCCGGCCGAGACGAACGGCATGGCGACATTGCCCGCGGCGTCGACGGCGATCAGGCCGCCATCGCCGCCGAGCGCGCGGATCTTCGCCAGCACCGCGTCGGCGGCCGGGGCCAGCGCTTCGCCGCCGAAGGCCATGCGATGGGCGATCTGCACGGCTGCCGCGACGCGGATGAAGTACTCACCCTGACCCGTACAGGAGACCGCGACCCTGTCGTCGGCCCAGGCGCCGGCCCCGATCAGCGGCGAGTCCCCGATCCGGCCCGGAAGCTTGCCGAACACGCCGCCGGTCGAGGTCGCGGCCGCCAGCCGACCCTCCGCGTCGCGGACGACGCAGCCCACGGTGCCATGGGCCAGGGTTCCGGGCGGGTGGTTGGCCTCGCCGCGACCGGCATGGGTGAACCAGGCGGCGGCGTCAGCGATGGCGGCCAGACCCTGGTCGGCGGCGAATCGGGCGGCGCCCTCTCCGGCCAGCATCACGTGCGGCGTCCGCTCCATCACGGCCCGGGCCACGGCGATCGGGCTTTCGAACCCTTGCAGCGCGGCCACCGACCCCGCCCGACCCGTCACGCCGTCCATCAGGCAGGCGTCGAGCTCATAGGCGCCGGCCGTATTGGGCGAGGCGCCGCGCCCGGCGACGTAGAGGCCCGAGGCCTCCAGCGCCTGGACGGTCTCCTCGGCGACGTCCAGCGCCAGGGCGCCGGCCGCCAGCCGGTCGCGGCCGGCCTCGACCAGCTCGCGCATGTGGACGATCTCGCGGCTGTAGTCGCGACCGGGGCGGGCCCCGGCGCCGCCGTGGACCACAAGACTCAAACATTTGTTCGCCAAGGCGGGCCTCCGGCCTATAAGCTTTCCCAAAGCCCGCGATACGCTTCCGGGCACATCAATGAAAGAGCGGGAGAGACGGCATGAAGGCGGTGCTGAGCAAGAGCGTGGGCGGACCCGAGACCCTGGTTCTCGAGGAGCTTCCGAGCCCGCAAGCCGGCCCAGGCCAGGTGGTGCTGTCGGTCAAGGCCTGCGGGGTCAACTATCCCGACGTCCTGATCATCGAGGACAAGTACCAGTTCAAGCCCAACCGCCCCTTCGCGCCGGGCGGTGAAGTGGCCGGCGTGGTCAAGGCGGTCGGCGAGGGCGTCACTCATCTTCAGGTCGGCCAGCGCGTGCTGGCCTCCACCGGCTGGGGCGGCATGGCCGAGGAGCTGGCGCTGGAAGCGCACCGGGTCACCCCGATCCCCGACGCCATGCCGTTCGACGAGGCGGCGGCCTTCATGATGACCTACGGCACCAGCTGGTACGGCCTGAAGGACCGCGGCCATCTGAAGGCCGGCGAGACCCTGCTGGTGCTGGGCGCCGCCGGGGGCGTGGGCCTTGCGGCCGTGGAGCTGGGCAAGGCCATGGGCGCGCGCGTCATCGCGGCGGCCTCGAGCCAGGAGAAGGTCGATCTGGCCATCGCCCGCGGCGCCGACGCCGGGGTGGTCTATCCGACCGGACCGTTCGACAAGGACGGCAAGAAGGCGCTGGCCAACCTGTTCAAGGACGCCTGCGGCCCGAACGGCTGGGACGTGGCCTATGACGCCGTCGGCGGCGATTATGCCGAGGCGACCATCCGCGCCAGCGGATGGGGCGGCCGCTTCCTGGTCATCGGCTTCCCGGCCGGCATCCCGGCCGTGCCGCTGAACCTGACGCTGCTGAAGTCCTGCGACATCGTCGGCGTCTTCTGGGGCGCGGCCGTGGCGCGCGATCCCAAGGCGCACCAGGAGAACGTCCGCCAGCTGATGGAGATGTACGCGGAAGGCAAGATCAGGCCTCACGTCTCCGAGACCTTCCCGCTGGCCCGGGCCGGCGAAGCCATCGCCCACCTCGCCAGCCGCAAGGCCATGGGCAAGGTTGTCGTGCTTCCCTAGGGCGCGATGCGGTCGGACGGAACCGTCCGGCCGTTGAATCGTACTCTGGAACCAGACGTCTGGAGCCAGATTCAGGCTCCAGGGACCGTGACGATCCCGGCCCGGGTGGGCGCGGGACTGAAACCTGGGCCGGAGACCGCGGGCGACGCCGCGGCTCGGCCCGAACCCCGCCAGGCGGGCAACGATACACAAGGGAAGAGACAGATGGCGGGACGTCTTGAGGGCAAGATCGCCCTGATCACCGGCGGGGTTTCGGGCATCGGCCTGGGTACGGTCGAACTGTTCCTGGCCGAGGGGGCGCTGGTCGTCGCCGCCGACCTGCAGGACGAGAAGGGGGCCATGCTCGAGCGGCGGTTCCCCGACCGCGTCCGCTACGCCCACTGCGACGTGACCGTGGAAGCCGACATCGCCAAGGCGGTGCAGCTGGCGGTCGACAGCTTCGGCGGGCTGGACATCCTGTTCAACAACGCCGGCCACGGCGGCGCGCCGGGCAATGTCTCGGAGATCGACGTCGAGGGCTGGGACCATACCTTCGCCCTGCTGGTGCGCGGGCCGGCGCTGGGCATGAAACACGCCCTGCCGCACATGGTGAAGCGCGGCGGCGGCTCGGTGATCAACACCGCCTCCATCGCCGGTCTGCAGGCCGGCTTCGGGCCGCTGGCCTATTCGACCGCGAAGTGCGCGGTGATCCACATGTCGAAATGCGCGGCGGCCGAGCTGTCGCCGCTGAAGATCCGCGTCAACGCCATCTGCCCGGGCCTGATCGCCACCTCGATCTTCGGCGCCTCGATGGGCCTGCCGCGCGAGGTCGCCGACCAGATGGCCGCGCGCATGGAAGAGATCGCCCCGAAGATCCAGCCGATCCCCAAGGCCGGCATGCCCGAGGACATCGCCCGCGCGGCCCTCTATCTGGCTTGCGACGACTCGCTGTTCGTGACCGGAACCCACATCGTCGTCGACGGCGGCCTGACCATCGGCGGCCGGGGCTCCTGGGACCCGCAGGCGAACAACCCGATCCTCGACGCCCTTGGGATCACGCCCGAGCAGGCCGAGCAGATGCGTACGGCGATGGCGGCCCAACAGAAGTCCTGACGCGTGCCGGACGAGGTTCCTCCCGTCGCGCCGCTGTCGCAGCGGCCGGCGCTGGCCCCCAACGTCCGGGGCGCCCTGTGGATGCTGGCCTCGGCGCTGGCCTTCACGGTCATGACGACGCTGATCAAGTTCCTCGGCGACGACTATCCGGCCGCGCTGCAGGCCTTCTATCGCCAGGCGGCGGGGCTGCTGGTCCTGACCCCGCTGATCCTGCGCGACTGGCGGGGCGCCTTCCACACCACACGGCCCGGGATCCTGTTCTTCCGCTCGGCGGTGGGCACGATCGCCATGATCATGAGCTTCTACGCCTTCCAGGTCCTGCCGCTGGCCGAGGCCAACGCCCTGTCGTTCACGCGGACCCTGTGGCTGGTGCCGCTGGCCTTCTTCGTGTTGCGCGAGCCGCTGGGCCCGCTGCGGATCGGCGCGGCCCTGGTCGGGTTCGCCGGCGTGCTGGTCATGCTGCAGCCGGGCGCGCCGGGGCACGGCTTCGGCTGGGGCCAGGCGGCGGCGCTGGGCGCGGCGCTGGGCTTCGCCATGACCATCACCGGCATGAAGGTGATGACCCGCGACCACAGCCCCTTCACCCTGCTGGTCTGGTCGGCGGTGCTGGGCCTGGCCTTCGCCCTGCCGCCGGCCCTGTTCGTCTGGCGCTGGCCGGCGCCGGTCGACCTCATGCTGCTGGCCGCCATGGGCGTATTCGGCACCATCACCCAGGGCTGCTACATCAAGGGCATGCAGATCGGCGACGCCGCCGCCATGGCCCCGATCGACTACACCCGGCTGGTGTTCTCCGCCGCCATCGGCTTTGCGATCTTCAACGAGGTTCCGACCTGGGCGACCATCGCCGGGGCGGTGATCGTGGTGGTCTCGACCCTGTTCATCACCCTGCGCGAGCACCAGCTGTCGAAGAAGGCGCGGGCCTAAAGGCTCAGGAACGCCGCGGTGATGCCGATCTGCGCCGCGCAGTAGAGGAACCACACCGTCCAGTCGGTGGCGCGGATCGAGCCGAACAGCACCTCGCCCCGGAAAAGTCGGACCGCCAGCACCGCGTCCGAGGCCAGGAAGGCGACAGAGCCGACCATGGCGGGCCAGAAGGCGGCGTCGAGCATGAAGCTGAAGCCCGTCATCGTCGAGATGACGATCACATAGAGGACCACGGCCGGGCGCATCACGCCCAGATGCTTCCACAGGAAGGCCAGCAGCGTGACCGCCAGCGCCGCGATGGCTGCGAAGCCGGCCAGCCGGACCGGGCCGGGATCGAGCAGCGGGTCCTTCCAGGCGGCGAAGAGCGTGATGTAGAGGGCGTGGCCGATGAGGAAGGCGAAGAGGCCGGCCGGCAGCCAGCGCTTCGGGTCCCGCGACAGGAACGCGTCGCCGATAGCGCAGGCCGCCAGGGCGGCGACCAGCACCCAGGGCCCGTGCTGGAGGGCCGCCGCGACCGCCAGGGCCGCCACGCCGAGCGTCTTGACCACCGAGCGGAGCAGGGACGGGGCGCGCCCGACCAGCGCCAGGCCGTAGACCAGCATCGCCAGGACCATCACTGACAGGGCGATGGCGGCCGGATCCTCGAAACTCAGCGTCCCCCCCGGGCCCATGTCAGTCCCCGGCGATCTTTCGGAGGAACGCGGAGGCCGCCGCCTTGTGGGCGGGCTTCAGGTGCTTGCCGACCACCGCGATCAGGGCGGCGAACACCGCCGCGTCGTCGGTGAAGCCCAGCCCCGCGACGATGTCCGGGATCGCGTCGGTGGGCAGGACGAAATAGGCCAGCGCCGCCAGCATGACCCCCTTGGCCGCGCGGGGCGTCTCGGGGTCCCGGGCGCACCACCACACCGAAAGGGCGTCGGCGGCGAAGGGAACCTTCGTCGCGACCTTGCGGATCTTGGGCCAGAAGCCCCGCGCCACCCGCTGTTCATTGACCTTGACGACCTCCGGAACGAGGGCCTTCGAGGGGTCGATGATCGAGTTGACGTAGGGTGATGGCTTGGAATTGGCGCTCATAGGACTAAACCGCTGTTCGACTGTAGTTCAACACAACGCACGGGGAGCCGTCCATGAAGCTTGATTCCTCCATTTCCGCCGTCGTCACCGGCGGCGCATCCGGCCTCGGTGAGGCCACTGTCCGCGCCCTGGTCGCCCACGGCGTCAAGGTCGCCATCTTCGACCTCGACCGCCAGGCCGATCGTGGCGCCGCGCTCGAGAAAGAACTGGGCGTGACCTTCTGCGCCGTCAATGTGACCAGCGACGCCGAAGTCGACGCCGGTTTCGAGAAGGCCCGGGCCGCCAACGGCCAGGAGCGTATCCTGGTCAACTGCGCCGGCACCGGCAACGCCGCCAAGACGGCCAGCCGCGACAAGAACACCGGGGACATCAAACACTTCCCGCTTTCGCACTTCGACATGATCATCCAGATCAACCTGGTCGGCACCTTCCGCTGCATCGCCAAGTCGGCGGCGGGCATGCTGACCCTGGAGCCCCTGCCGGACGGCGATCGCGGCGCCATCGTCAACACCGCCTCCGTGGCGGCCGAGGACGGCCAGATCGGCCAGGCGGCCTATTCGGCGTCCAAGGGCGGCGTCGTCGGCATGACCCTGCCGATCGCCCGCGACCTGTCCAATGAAGGCATCCGGGTGAACACCATCCTGCCCGGCATCTTCAACACCCCGCTGCTGAACGCCGCTCCCGAAGCGGTCAAGGCCGCCCTGGGCGCCCAGGTGCCGTTCCCCAAGCGTCTCGGCCAGGCTGAAGAGTACGCCTCGCTGGCGCTGGAAATGATCCGCAACGGCTACTTCAACGGTGAAGACGTCCGCCTGGACGGCTCGATCCGCATGGCGCCGCGCTAACACGCGATCCGCTGACGACGACGAAGGGCGGCTCGCGAGAGCCGCCCTTTTTCCTTGCGCGCTCAGTTGGTCGCCGGGCGCTGGATGGTCGGGCCGAGATTGGCCATCACGTCGCGGGCGTCGAACGCGCGCGGGTCGCCCGACGGCTTGGGCCCCTTGCCGAGCAGGATCTCGGCCGAGGCCTCGAACCGCTCGACCGTGCGCACGTCCATGCGGTCGGCCCAGAACGGATCATCGTACCAGGGATCCCAGCGCCGCCAGCCCCAGGCCGCGCCGTAGAAGCGCCAGGACGGCCGCCAGTAGGCATAGGATTCGAACGGCGACGGCGACGGATCGACATAGGTCCGCGCCTTGCGGTCGGTGCTGCGGTCGGCCAGGGCGAACCAGTCGTAACCCTCGCTGACGGTGATCTCGGCGGCGCGGTAGAGCAGGTAGCGCTCGACCGTGTCGCGGGAGGTCAGGCTGTTGCCCGCGAAGGTCACCCGGAAGCGATCCGTTTCCAGCCGCGACTCGGAAAAGCCGCCGGACACAGACTGGCCCGGCACATTGGGCTGATAGGGCGTGGCGGTGGCGCAGGCGGTCAGGGCCGTGGTCGCGACCAGCAACCCCGCCATGGCGATGGCCTTCATTCTCATGGTTGTCACTCCAGAGCGGGGCCGGCGGCGCCGTCTGCCCCTGTTTCGTCCCTCAGACCCAAACACATGGCGCCGGGCGGAGGTTGCGCCAAGGGCCGGAGCATGATGCGGGCCGACGAAACCGTCCGATCGTTGAATGGCGCCCTAGCGGCGCGTCAGGATCAGCGCCGCCGCGGCGAGCAGCAGCACCCCGACCAGCAGCGCGAATCCGCGCCGGAAGGCTGGCTCGTTCATCCGCGCCGACAGGGCCGCCCCGCCGAGGCCATAGGCGCTCATGGCGATGACGTCGAAGCCGATCGTGGCGGCGGCGAACAGCAGCAGCTGGGGAACGATCGGCCGGCCGGGGTCGATGAAGGGCGGCAGGACGGCGGTGAAGAACAGCAGCGCCTTGGGGTTGGCGATCTGCACCGAGAAACCGTCGCGGAAGGCCGCACGGGCCCGCTGGACGGTCGGCGCCGAGGCGGGTCCGGCCGTCCGGTCCCGCAGGCCGGACCAGAGCGAGCGGACGCCCAGCCAGGCCACATACAGGCCGCCGGCGACGGCCAGCAGCCTGAAGGCCCCGGGGAAGGCGGCGACCAGCGCTCCCAGTCCGAGCGCCGCGCCGCCGAACCAGACCAGGGTGGCGGCGTTCATCCCGGCCACGCCGATCAGGGCCTGGACGCGCCCTCGCTGCATGCCGGCGGCGATGGCGAACAGGTTGGCCGGGCCCGGGGTCACCGCCATCACCGACATGATGGCCAGAAAGGCGCCGTAGCGGGCGGGATCGACGGGCAGGATCATCGTCGGCCCATCGCATGGCCTTCACGCCACGGACAAGAGGGCATGAGCGGCAGATTTCCTGAGCCTCGCCTCAGTGAATCCCGAGTGACGCGGGTGGGATTACCTGCGATGCCTGTCAGGTCACTCAGTTCGCCAGGTGGACATGGATCCCGATTTCTGGATTTTCTTTGCCGTCGGGGTCGCCGCGCAGCTTGTCGACGGCGCGCTGGGCATGGCCTACGGCGTGGTCTCCTCGACCGTGCTTCTGGCGCTGGGCGTCCCGCCCGCCAACGCCTCGGCCAGCGTCCATGCAGCCAAGGTGTTCACCGGCGCGGCCTCGGCCGTGTCGCACATTATCTATCGCAACGTGAACTGGAAGCTGCTGGGCCTGCTGGCGAGCGGCGGCGTCGTGGGCGGGGTGATGGGCACCTTTGTCCTGACCTCGATAGACGGCGATGTGGTCAAGCCCTGGGTCGTGGCCTGGCTCGGCCTGATGGGGCTGATCATCCTGTGGCGCGCCTGGAAGGGCACGCGGCCTAAGGTGCTGAGCTGGAAGCGGCCTGCCCCGCTGGGCTTCATCGGCGGCTTCTTCGACGCGATCGGCGGCGGCGGCTGGGGGCCGGTGGTGACCAGCACCCTGCTGGGCTCGGGCGCAGAGCCGCGCCAGGCGATCGGCACAACCAACGCGGCGGAGTTTTTCGTCGCCTCGGCCATATCGGCGACCTTCGTGACGGCCATCCTGACCGGTCACTGGGACGCCACGGGCCTGGCGGACCATGCCTGGTCGGTAGGCGGCCTGATCGCCGGCGGCGTGCTGGCCGCACCGTTCGCCGGCTGGATGACCAAGGTCCTGCCGGTCCGCGCCCTGACCTGGCTGGTCGGCCTGCTGGTGACTGGCCTCGCCATCTGGCAGGCCGTGGTCCTGGCAGGGCTGAAGGCCTAGGCTTTCAGCCTGCTAATGTTGGTCCGGAGCGCTGCGGCCCCCAGCGTCCTTCGACACGTAGGGTGTCAGGCCACCAGGACCCACACGGCCTTGCCGACCGCGCCGAACAGCAGCGCGGCGGCGGCGAGCATCTGGATGACGAAGCCGGCTTCACGCTTGCCAGGATCGGCGACGTAGCCGAGCGCGTAGAGGACGCGGCCGACGATCCAGACCATGCCCAGGGCGAAGGCGATCACGCCCATCGGGTCCTGCGGCTGCCAGAAGAGGTGGAACATCCACAGCGACGGCAGGAAGATCGGCAGCCATTCCAGAGTGTTGGCCTGGACGCGGATATGGCGCTCCAGCACCGGATCGCCGGTCATCTGCGGCGCGGCGATGCCGCTCTTGCCGCGCGCGCCGCCGACCCGCATGCCCATCCAGACATAGGTGAGCAGCGCAAGGCCCGTGACGATGGCGACAAAGGCATAGGTTTGCATTGAACGATAACTCCCGAAGGCCCCAGGCGGTCTGCGCCGCCATCCCGAGCCGGGAGCCTCTCATGCTTCGCCACCCGCCGGAACCCTCCGCGCGGGCGACGATCGCCTCTCCCGGGCGCCCTACCCCGCGTCGCGCTTGTCGCGCTTGGCCAGCACGCGCAGGCGCAGGGCGTTCAGCTTGATGAAGCCGCCGGCATCGCGGTGATCGTAGGCGACCTTGCCCTCCTCGAACGTCACCAGGTCCTGGTCGTAGAGGCTGAACGCGCTCTCGCGGCCGATGATGGAGACATTGCCCTTGTAGAGCTTGACCCGCACCCGGCCCGACACCCTGGCCTGGCTGTAGTCGATGGCCGCCTGTAGCATCTCGCGCTCGGGCGAGAACCAGAAGCCGTTGTAGACCAGTGATGCATACTTCGGCATCAGCTCGTCCTTCAGGTGCATGGCCCCGCGGTCGAGCGTGATCGACTCGATGCCGCGGTGGGCGGCCAGCAGGATGGTCCCGCCGGGGGTTTCGTAGACGCCGCGCGACTTCATGCCGACGAAGCGGTTCTCGACCAGGTCGAGGCGCCCGACGCCATTGTCATGGCCCAGCCGGTTCAGCTCGGTCAGCAGCGTGGCCGGCGACATCGCCACGCCGTCGATGGCGACCGGGTCGCCCTTCTCGAAGTCGATCGTGAAGACCTGCGGTTTATCGGGCGCGTCCTCGGGGGCGATCGTGCGCATGTGGACGAACTCGGGGGCCTCGACGGCCGGGTCCTCCAGCACCTTGCCTTCGGACGAGCTGTGCAGAAGGTTGGCGTCGACGCTGAACGGCGCCTCGCCGCGCTTGTCCTTGGTGATCTGGATCTGGTGCTTCTCGGCGAAGTCCAGCAGCGCCTCGCGGGACTTGAAGTCCCACTCGCGCCAGGGGGCGATGACGGTGATGTCGGGCTCGAGGCCATAGTAGGCGAGCTCGAAGCGGACCTGGTCGTTACCCTTGCCGGTGGCGCCGTGGCTGACCGCGTCGGCGCCCATCTTGCGGGCGATCTCGATCTGCTTCCTGGCGATCAGCGGCCGGGCGATGGAGGTGCCCAGCAGATACTGGCCCTCGTAGACCGTGTTGGCGCGGAACATCGGGAAGACGTAGTCGCGCACGAACTCCTCGCGCACGTCCTCGATGAAGATGTTCTCCGGCTTGACGCCCGCCGCCAGGGCCTTGGCGCGCGCCGGCTCGATCTCCTCGCCCTGGCCGAGGTCGGCGGTGAAGGTGATGACCTCGGCCCCGTATTCGGTCTGCAGCCACTTGAGGATAATCGAGGTGTCGAGGCCGCCGGAATAGGCGAGGACGACCTTCTTGACGGACTTGTGGGCGGGCACGGGCGACATCCTGCGGCGGGGAGAAAACTCGCGCGCGTTCAACGGCGCCCCGGCCCGGCGGTCAACCCAAAACCGGCGCGAAACGGAAGCGGCCGACCACGCCGGCCGGGGCCATCGGCTCCTCGCGCGCGCCCGCGCCGATGTTGTGGATCACCGGCGGGGTCGCGCCGGCGGGCGTGTCGGCCGCCGCGATTGAGATGTGCGGCAGTGACCCGCCCAGCCGCTGGGTGACCAGGTCTCCGGCCCGCCAGCCCCCGGCCAGGGGCAGCGAGGCGCCTCGCCGGGTCAGAAAGGTCTCGAGGTTGGGCACGCGGCGGTGATCGATGTTGCGGTCCGGTCGGGCCAGGCCCCAGGCCCTGGGATAGGCGGCGAAGGCGCGGCTCATGTCCTCGTGGACCAGAGCCTGCAGGTCCGCCCCGAAGGCGGCGCGATAGGCGCGGATGATGACATCGGTGCAGACGCCGCGATCAGCGGGCACGTCGCCGCCGGGATAGGCGAGGCGGACATAGGCGGGGTCATAGAGGACGGTGCGCCCGATCTGCGCCCTGGCGGCGGCGACCAGCTTCAGGGGCCAGGCCGTCTGGCCAGCCGCCGCGCCCGGCAGGGCCAGGGCCGAAAGCGAGACGATCAGGGCGCGACGGTCGATCATGGCGCTCAGCAGACCGCCGGTTTGTGGCCTTTATCGGGGCGGGCGCAGCGCGCCTTCAGCCTCGAGAATGGCCAGCGCCTTCTGGACGCGGCCGAGGTGCAGCAACGCGAACAGCGGCGCCAGGGTGGCGCGAACGCCCAGCACGACCAGCGCGCCGGCCAGGTCCCGGTCCGGCTGCCGGCTCTCGACCTGCAGCCAGGCGCCTATGGCGAAGGCGAGCAGGGGCAGGGCCAGCAGCGCCGCCCAGCGCGGGGCCCGCACCAGCGGCGCGCCGGCCTTCCACAGGACCGGCACGCGGGCGTCGGCGCCGATCCGCTTCCAGGCCGCCAGGGTGAAGGAGGCCATCATGACCAGGGCGAGGATCCACAGGGCATCCCCGCCGATGGAAATCGCCCGGATCAAACGGTCACCTGCGCCCCAAGCTCGACCACGCGGCCGGGCGGGATCTTGAAGAAGTCGGTCGGGTTGGCGGCATTGCGCATCAGGAAGATGAACAACTTGTCCTGCCAAAGGGGCATGCCGCTGTGGGCCGAGGCGATCACCGAGCGGCGGCCGAGGAAGAAGCTGGTCGACATGATGTCGAACTTCAGACCCTGCTGCTTGCGCAGCAGCGTCAGGGCCTTGGGCACGTTCGGCGTTTCCATGAAGCCGTAGGTGATGACCAGCTTCTTGAAGTCGTCGTTGACCACCTCGATCCGCACCCGCTCGGCTTCGGACACCCGCGGCGTCTCGGCGGTGCGGACCGTGGCGATGACGTTCTTCTCATGCAGAACCTTGTTGTGCTTGAGATTGTGCATCAGCGCGACCGGGGCCATGTCCGGATCGCTGGTCAGGAAGATGGCCGTGCCCGGCGCGCGATGGGGCGCGCGGGCCTTCAGTATGTCGATCAGGTCGACCAGCGGCACCGAGTCCCGCCGCGTCTTGTCGGACAGGATCTGGGCGCCCTTGGTCCAGGTCCACATGATCAGCACCAGCACCGCGCCGAACACCAACGGCATCCAGGCGCCCTGCTGGATCTTCAGCAGGTTCGAGGAGATAAAGGTCAGGTCGATGGCCACCAGCGGCACGAGGACCGCCAGGGTGGCCGACCAGCGCCACTTCCACAGCACCCGGACAATGACGAAGGCGAGCAGGGTGTCGACGAACATCGAGCCGGTGACGGCGATGCCGTAGGCGGCGGCCAGCGCGCTGGAGGTATTGAAGCTGAACAGCAGCACCAGCACCCCGATCAGCAGCAGGGTGTTGACCTGGGGCACATAGATCTGGCCCGCCTGGGTCTCGCTGGTGCGGCGGATGTCGATGCGGGGCAGCAGTCCGAGCGAAACCGCCTGCTGGGTGACCGAGAAGGCGCCGGTGATCACCGCCTGGCTGGCGATGACCGTGGCCATGGCGGCCAGCAGCAGGACCGGCCAGTAGGCCATCTGGGGGACCATCTCCCAGAAGGGATTCTCGCGGGCGGCGGGGTTGGCGAGGATCAGGCCGCCCTGGCCAAGGTAGTTGAGCACCAGGCAGGGGAAGACCACCCACAGCCAGCCGGCCTGGATCGGCTTCTTCCCGAAGTGGCCCATGTCGGCGTAGATCGCCTCGGCCCCGGTCACCGCCAGGAAGACGCTGCCCAGGATCACAAATCCGAGAAAGCCGTTCTGGAACAGGAAGATCACCCCGTAGTGCGGCAGCACGGCGCGCAGGACCGAGGGGTCGTCGAACAGGTGGTAGAGGCCAAGGCCGCCCAGCACCAGGAACCAGACCAGGGTGATGGGGCCGAAGAAGGCCGCCATGCGGTGCGTGCCGCGCGACTGGACCATGAACAGGGCGATCAGGATGCCGGCTGAGATCGGCAGGATCCAGTTGTCCACCCGCCCGGCCATTCCGGGCGCATCCTTGAGGCCCTCGACCGCTGACAGCACCGAGATGGCCGGGGTGATGATGCCGTCGCCATAGAACAGCGCCGCGCCGATCACGCCCAGGAAGAAGACGGCCGCGGACCGTTTGCCGCTTGGCTTGGCAAGGGTTCGCCGGGCCAGGGCCATCAGCGCCAGGGTGCCGCCCTCGCCCTTGTTGTCGGCCCGCATGAGCAGGATGACATATTTGAGGGTGACGACCAGGATCAGGGCCCAGATGACCAGGGAAACCACGCCCAGTACGGCCAGTTCGGTGTCCACGCCGCTCTTGGTATCATGCAGCGCCTCGCGCATGGCGTAGAGCGGGCTGGTGCCGATGTCGCCGAAGACGACGCCGATCGAGCCCATGACCAGGGCCAGGAAGCCCTGGGGCTTGTGACCATCATGGCCAGGAGCCGGGCTGGCCTTGTCCGGTGCGGAAGCGCCGGCGGCGTCGGAAACCATGGGATCCCTCCGGGATCGCGCCGGGAGAACCCCGACGCCCGTTCCCAAGCGACTGCGGCCGGCGCGATACACCCAATCGACGGGCTGTTCAATCGCGCGCTGGCGTAACGTCCGTCCTGGAATTCAATGGCGCGCGAGCCGGTCCGTTCCTACCTTTCGGCCAGATCATGTCCGACAGCCAGAAATTCCCCGTCGCCGCCCACGCGCTGGCCTACCTCGCCCACCAGGGAGCGACGGCGCCCGAGCACGCCATATCGAGCGCCGAGCTCGCCGCCTCGATGCCGACCAATCCGGTGGTCGTGCGGCGGGTGACGGCCATGCTGGCCCGGGCCGGGCTGATCGACACCCGGCCCGGAGCCGGCGGCGGGGCCTGGCTGAAGCTTGCGCCCGCCGACATTGGCCTGGACCAGGTTCTGCGCGCCGTTGAAGGCTGTACCCGCCTCGGCGTGCCCCCGCCGGGCGTCGCAGGCTGTCCGGTCGGCGATCGGATTCCGGCGGCGGTCATGGCGGCCATCACCGCCGCGGACCGGGCCGCCGCCGCGCGGCTGTCGACAATCACCGTCGCGGACCTTCTTGGCGCCGACCTGGAAACACTTTGATCGAGCCGGGCGCCGTCCCGCGGGAACGGGCAGGAACCGCGTTCGCCACCGGCTTGAACCGGCGCGGCGGGCGGGCCACTCTTGGATCCTGTTCTCTCAAGGTCCTGAAAGGTCCGCCCGCATGGTCCGTCGACTTGCGCTGGTGACCGGCGCCTCCGCCGGCATCGGCGCCGCCTTTGCCCGCATCTACGCCAGCCACGGCTACGACGTCGCCCTGACGGCCCGTCGCGCCGACAGGCTGGAGGCGCTGGCCGGCGAGATCCGGCTGCGGTTCGGGGTCGAGGCCCTGACCCTGTCGGCCGACCTCGGCGAGCCCGGCGCGACGGACGCCATCCTCAACGATATCGCCGGGCACGGCCGGGTGGTCGACGCCTTGATCAACAACGCCGGCTATGGCCTGCCGGGCGCCTACGCCGACACCGACTGGCTTGCCCAGCGCGACATGCTGCAGGTGATGCTCGTCGCGCCCTGCGAGCTGATCCACAAGCTGCTGCCGGGGATGATCGATCGGAAGTTCGGCCGCATCGTCAACGTGGCCTCGCTGGCGGGCCTGGTTCCCGGCTCGGCCGGCCATACCCAGTACGCGGCGACCAAGAGCTTCCTGGTCAAGTTCTCACAGAGCCTGCATCTGGAGAACCTGGCCAACGGCGTTCATGTCAGCGCCCTGTGTCCCGGCTTCACCTTCTCGGAGTTCCACGACGTCAACGGCACGCGCCAGCAGGCCTCGCAGTCGACGCCCGACTGGCTTTGGCTGGGCGCCGACGAGGTGGCCGCCGCCGGCTATGAGGCGGCCGAGGCCAACCGGCCCATCTGCGTCACCGGCGTGCCCAACAAGGCCATCGCCGCGGTCGCCAAGCTGCTGCCCGACGACTGGGCCCTGGCCCTGATGGCCAGCCAGGGCGCGCGGTTCCGGAAGGTCTGAGCTACTTCTCGGCCGCGTAGGGCGCCAGGACGTCGGACTTGATGATGCCGCCGCGGGCGACGTCGGAGACGCCGACGATGATGAACTGCACCGCCATGGCGCAGAGGATCAGGCCCAGCACCCGCACGATGATGGTCAGGCCGATGCGGCCCAGCAGCCGGCTGATCACCGGGGTCAGCCAGAAGCAGAGCATCGTCACGACGCTGACCGCAGCGATGACGCCGACGCCGGCGGCCATGCCCTGCAGCCCGAACCGCTTGGCCTCGCTTGCGAAGATGACCACGCTGCTGATCGCGCCCGGTCCGATCAGCAGCGGCATGGCGAAGGGTACGACCAGCCGCTCGAACCGGCGACGGGCGTAGGCGCGGGCGCCCTCGGTTTCAGCCCCCTCGGCGGCGTCGGCGAACATGGCGGTGAAGTCATCGCGCGCCATTTCCAGCCCCATCAGGAACAGGATCACCCCGCCGGCGATGCGGAAGGCCGGCAGCGAGATGCCGAAGAACTCCAGCAGCGCCAGGCCGCTGAAGAAAAAGAAGGTCATGAACAAGAAGGCGAACAGGCTGATGTAGACCGCCACCCAGCGCCGCCCCGCCGCCAGGGCGCCCGCCGTGGCCGCCGCGAACACCGGCACATTGCCGATCGGGTCGAGCAGCGCGAACAGGGCGACGAAGAAGTTGACGGCGTATTCTGTCAGGCTCATGCACCCGTCTTAGCCCAGATCACGTCGTTTCGCGCCCGGTTTGCGCGCCGAACACACCTGTCACGCCCGAAGGAAGGACTGAAGCCGCATGCCCGTCGCCGACCCGCGCCTGATCGTCGCCCTCGACCTGCCCGGCCGCGCCGAGGCCGAGGCCATGGTCGAGGCCCTCGGCGACAGCGTGTCCTTCTACAAGATCGGCCTGCAACTGCTCGCCACAGGGGGCATGGACATGGCCCGGGACCTCAAGCGGCGCGGCCGGCAGGTTTTCCTCGACTGGAAGCTGCACGACATCGGGGCGACCGTGGAGAAGGCGACGGCGGCCGTCGTCGGAACCGGCGCCTGCGATCTGCTGACCGTCCACGCCCAGCCCCAGGTCATGAAGGCGGCGGTGAAGGGCCGGGGCGGGGCGACCGGCGCGAAGATTCTCGGCGTCACCGTGCTGACCAGTCTGAGCGGCCAGGACCTGGCCGAGATCGGCTACGGCATGGGGGTGGGGCAGCTGGTCGAGCGGCGCATCCGCCAGGCGGTGGACGCCGGCGTCGACGGGGTGGTGGCCAGCCCGCACGAAGCAGCCCTGGCCCGGCGCATCGGCGGCCCGGACTTCCTGGTGGTGACGCCCGGGGTGCGGCCGGCCTGGGCCGGGGCGGACGACCAGGCCCGCGCGGCGACTCCGGCGGACGCCCTGGGCGCCGGCGCCAGCCATCTGGTGGTCGGCCGCCCGATCACGGCCGCGGGCGACCCCCGTGAGGCGGCGCTGAATATCGCGGCGGAGATGGCGGGCGCCTGACGGAGCGTTGCGGCGGCCGCCGCGGCCCTAATGTCGCGGCTTGTGCGACGGCTTGTGCGGAGGCCTGTGAGGCGGGCTGTAGCCGCCGCGGCCGCCAATGCTGACCCGCGCACTGGCCGAGGCGCTTGAGTAGGAAGAGGACGACGCGCCGACAACGACGTAGCCGCCGCCACCGCCACCGCCCGCGATATACTCCGGTCCGACGCCGCCGCCGCCCCAGAAGAAGCTGTCGTTCAGCGTCACCTCGCCCCATCCCGACGGCGGACAGCCGTGCGGCGGATGCGGCGGATGCGGCTGTGGCGGCGCGCAGGGCGGTCGGGGCGCGCAGCAACCGGCGCTGTAGGCCGGGGGCGGCGCCGGGGCGCAGCAGCCGTAGGCGGGCGGCGGAGGCGGAGGCGGAGGCGGCGGTGGCGGCGCAGGCGGATGGTCATAGCCGCGGGCGCAGCACGGCGGTCTGATGGCATACCCCTGCGGTACGCCAACGTACCCCTGCGAAGCGCCATAGCCCGGGGCGAAGGCCGGCTGGGCGACGTAGCCGCCCTGATAGGCCGACCCCTGCGCATAGCCCTGCGGGGGCGCGGCGGCGCCGCCGGGCTGGTAGACCTCCGCCGGGGTGACCGTGCCGTCGTCCTGGACGAAATAGATCTGGTACTGAGGCGTCTGCGCCGAAGCGGCCCGGGCGAGCACGAGCAGGCTCAGCACCCCCAGGGTCAGCCTTGCGAACCAGGTCATGGCGCCACTCCGGATTACGAGGGGCGGACACTGGTCCCTTCACACCCCGCGCGCGACCGGTTGCGCCTCAGGGGCGAAGGGGTCGTGGCCGGAGTTCGCGCGTGACGATACGGGCCGGCCGGTGGGCGGAAGGCGGATCAGAAGTCGACCGCGATGCCCTTGCGTTCCCAGTCGCCATAGCGCGTCGGCTCAGGTCCGGCCGGGCCGCCGGTCTCGGCGGTCGGGTCGGATGCGGCGGCGGCGGCGCGGCGGGCGGCGGCCTCCTCCAGCGCGCGGCGGGCGGCAGGCGTCAGGCGCTTGTCGGGATTGGCTCCCGGCGGAAGCGGGCCGTCGCTGTCATCATGCATGGACAAGGCTTAACCGGGCTCCGGCCTGGGGACAATCGTTCCGGATGATCTGGAGCGCGAGGCCGGCGGCGCAAGGGCTTGCCCAAACGCGCCACCGGCCGATGCCCCTCTTGCGCCCGCGGCCGCAAACGGGCACGGGGCGCGGTGTGAGCGAGATCGAAGACGCAGGCCTTCCCGCGCGGGAAGCGGCCGTACAGTTCCTGGAAGCCGCCCTGGCGCGCCGCGCGGGCCTCGATGAGGCCCTGTCCGCGCCCGCGGCGACGCGGCTGGACCCCCGCGAGCGCGCCTTCGCCCGCGCCCTGACCATGGCGACGCTGCGCCGGCTGGGGCCCATAGACCGGGCCATCGGCGCGAAGCTGACCCGCGAGCCGCCCGAGCGGGTCCGCACCCTGCTGCGGCTGGGCGTGGCCCAGCTGTTCTGGATGGGCGTGCCCGACCACGCGGCGGTCTCGACCATTGTGGCCCTGACCGACAAGGCCAAGGCCACCCGGCCGTTCAAGGGGTTGGTCAACGCCATCCTGCGCGGCCTGCTGCGCGACGGCCCGCCGGCCGACGATCCCGAGGCCCTGGCGCCGGAATGGCTGATGGCGCGCTGGAAAGCCGCCTTCGGACTGGAGACCGGCCGCGCCGTCGCCGCGACCATCGCGCTGGAGCCGTCCACCGACCTCACCGTCCGCGACCCTGCCGACGCAGAGGCCGTCGCCGCCCTGCTGGACGGCGCGGTGCTGCCTGGCGGCAGCGTCCGCACCCCGCTGCGCGGCGACGTCGCCGAATGGCCGGCCTTCAGCGAGGGCCGCTGGTGGGTGCAGGACGCCGGCGCGGCCATTCCCGCCCGGCTGCTGAACATCAGGCCTGGCGAGACGGCCCTGGACCTCTGCGCCGCGCCCGGGGGCAAGACGATGCAACTGGCCGCCGCCGGCGCGACCGTCGTGGCGCTCGACCGCTCGGCCGACCGGCTGAAGCGGGTGGCCGAGAACCTCGCCCGCCTGAACCTGGAGGCCGAGATCGTCGCCGTCGACAGCATCCTGTGGAAGGACACGCGCAGGTTCGACGCGGTGCTGCTGGATGCGCCCTGCTCGGCCACCGGCACGTTCCGCCGCCATCCCGACGTGCTATGGGCCGCCTCGCCGCTGGACATCGCCAAGCTGGCCGCCGTTCAGAAGCGGCTGCTCGATTCCGCCGCCGATCGGGTCAAGCCCAAGGGCCGGCTGGTCTACTGCGTCTGCTCGCTGGAGCCGGAGGAGGGCGAAAGCCAGGTCCGCGCCTTCCTCGCCAGGCGTCCGGACTTCGATCTGGACCCCATCGAGCCCGGCGAGGGCGGGGCACCCGAGGCGGCCGTGCCAGACGGCTGGCTGCGCCTGCTGCCCCAGCACCTGCCCGGCGGGGTGGACGGCTTCTTCGCCGCAAGGCTGGTCCGGCGGTTCTAGGCGGGAAGCCGGCCTCTTGCGGCGCGGATGCTCCCCTCTGGGGGAGCTGTCGGCCCGAAGGGCTGACTGAGGGGGTCGTTTGGCCACCGTGCTGACCCCCTCCGTCTCGGCTTCGCCGCGACACCTCCCCCAAAGGGGAGGATCGGGGACACCTCCCGTCCTTGTTCCGTCGCGCCGGCGCGGTTAGAGCAAGGCATGCCCGCACCGATCATCTCTCCGTCCATCCTGGCGTCCGACTTCTCCAAGCTCGGCGAGGAATGCCGCGCCGTTGAAGCCGCCGGCGCCGACTGGCTGCACATCGACGTGATGGACGGCCATTTCGTACCCAACATCACCATCGGCCCGGACGTGGTGAAGGCGCTGAAGCCCCACGTCTCGATCCCGTTCGACGTCCATCTGATGATCGCGCCGGTCGACCCCTATCTGGAGGCCTTCGTCGCCGCCGGGGCCGACATCGTCAGCATCCACCCCGAGGCTGGCCCGCACCTTCACCGCAGCCTCAAGCGCATCCGGGAGCTGGGGGCGAAGGCAGGGGTCGTGTTCAACCCCTCGACGCCGGTCGAGCACATCGAGTGGATCCTGGAGGACATCGACCTCTTGCTGGTCATGACCGTGAATCCCGGGTTCGGCGGCCAGAGCTTCATCCCCGGCCAGCTGCGCAAGATCGAGCGGCTGCGGAAGATGGTCGACGCGGCCGGCCTGGACATCCAGATCGAGGTCGACGGCGGGGTGACCCCGGTGACCGCGCCGCAATGCATGGCCGCGGGCGCGACCGCCCTGGTCGCCGGCTCGGCCGTGTTCAAGGGCGGGCCCGAGGCCTACGCCGGCAACATCGCCGCCCTCAAGGGCGGCTGACCGGCGCCGTGGACGCGCCCCGCCTGCCCTCTCCGTCCTCCGCCGCGCTCGCCGTCCAGGCCGCGGGCGAAGGCGCGCGCCGGTTCCTGGAGCGCGAGTGGTTCGGCACGCCCTTCCATACCATGACCATCGCCGGGCCGAGACCCGACGGTCTGGCCGCCAATCCCCGCGACCTGCGGCCGGTGGAGCTCGAGCGTGGCCGCAAGATCCTCGGCGGCGTCTTCGACCTGGCCGGCGCCCAGCTGGCCGTCGGGCCACTCGGCGATCCCTTCGACCGGGCCAGCCCTGACCGTCGCTTCGCCGTCGCCCTGCACCGCATGGACTGGCTGGGCGATCTGCTGGCGGCCGGCGACGCGGGGCCGAAGACCGGGCTGCGACTCATCGCCGACTGGCGACGTGTGTTCGGCCGCTGGAACGGCTTTTCCTGGGGCCCGGACATTCTGGAGCGCCGGGTTTTCAACCTGGCCTGCGCCGCGCGCCGGCTGACCGCGCCGGCCTCCGACGCCGAGCGGTCCCTGTTCCTGCAAGACCTGGCCCGACAGGCCCGGCATCTGACCCGTATCAGCCAGGCGCCCGACCGGGCGCTGGAGCGGGCCGTGGCGGCCGGCGTCGCGGGCTGCGCCCTCGCCGGGGAGGCGGGAGAGCAGCTGATCGACCTGGCCATGGCCAGGCTGCGCCGCGAGCTGCCGCTGACCGTCGGGACCGACGGCGTCCATGCCTCGCGCTCGCCCCAGGCCGGGCTGGAGCTGCTGTTCGACCTGCTGACCCTGGACGACGCCCTGCACCAGCGCGGGCAGGCCGGGCCCGACGAACTGCCGCGCGCCATCGATCGGCTGAGCGCCGCGACGCGGTTCTTCACCCTGCCCGACGGACGACTGGCGGCCTTTCAGGGCGGCGAGGCGGCCCCGGCCCGTCGCATCGCCGCAGCCCTCGCCCACGAGGAAGGCGAGGACCGGGTCCGGCGCCGCGCCCCGCACGGCGGCTTTGAGCGCCTGGAGTCGCCGGCCCTGACCATCATGGTCGACGCCGGCGCGCCGGCCCTTGGCCGCTGGAGCGTCACCGCCTGCGCCCAGCCGTTGGCCCTGGAGATCTGCTGCGGACCCGATCCGATCATCGTCGGCTGTGGCTGGAGCGCGGCGTCCGGCGCTTCGCAGGCCCTGCGGCTGACCGATGCGGCCTCGACCGCCAACATCGCCGACCTGTCGACCGGACAGCCCCTGCGCGGAGTCGCCGCCGGGGCGCTGGGCGCGCGGCTGATCGGCGCGCCGCACATGGTGGAAGCCCGCCGCCACGAGTCCGAGGCCGCCGCCTGGCTGGAGGTCAGCCACGAGGGATGGGTCAAGCGCTTCGGCCTGATCCATGACCGCAAGCTCTACCTCGACCGGGCCACCGACGAGCTGCGCGGCGAGGACAGCTTCCGGCCCAGGGTCGAGAAGGAACTGACGGGTCCGCGCCGCTACTATCCCTTCACCGTCCGTTTTCACCTGCACCCCGACGCCCGCGCCTCGCTGGCCCGTGACGGCAAGAGCGTGCTGCTCAAGGGCCCGCACGACCAGGGCTGGTGGCTGCGCAACGACGCCATCGAGGTCGCGGTAGAGCCGTCGCTGCACGTCGACGGCGGCATCGCCCGGCGCACCGTCCAGGTGGTCCTCAAGGGCCAGGCCAGCGCCGACAAGGGCGGCCGCGTGCGGTGGAAGCTGTCGCGGGCGGAGGGATAGGTTTCCCGGCCAATCCTCCCTGCTTTGCGGGGAGGGGGACCATGCGAAGCATGGTGGAGGGGCGTCGGTTCACGGACTCATTCCACGGCGCAGAGGGGTCACCACGCGGCATCTCCCCTCCACCGCCGTTCCGGCGGTCCTCCTCCCCAGCGAAGCTGGGGAGGACTGTCGCGCACGCATTGACTCCCCGTGCCCTCCCCGTATTTTCCGCCCCGTTCGCGTGACTGGCGCATGAGGTGGCCACCACCGGGGAGCGCGGACCTCATCGCCGCGCGCCTGGGCTCCTTCCTGATCGACCGGAGAGCCGAACCATGCCTGCCGCCCCCGACTATCCCGCCGCCCCAGACGCCGCGCCAATCCGGCGCGCCCTGCTGTCGGTCTCCGACAAGACCGGCCTGGTCGAGGCGGCGAAGGTGCTCAGCGATATGGGCGTCGAGCTGGTCTCGACCGGCGGCACCCGGGCGGCGATCGCGGCGGCCGGTCTGCCGGTCAGGGACGTCAGCGAGCTGACCGGCTTCCCCGAGATGATGGATGGCCGGGTCAAGACCCTGCACCCGATCGTCCACGGCGGCCTGCTTGGCGTGCGCGACGCGGCCGAGCATGCGAAGGCCATGACCGACCACGGCATCGGCGGCATCGACCTGCTCTACGTGAACCTCTACCCGTTCGAGGCGACGGTGGCGGCCGGCGGCGACCATGCCGCCTGCGTCGAGAACATCGACATCGGCGGCCCGGCGATGATCCGCTCGGCGGCCAAGAACCACGGCTATGTCGCCGTCTGCACCGACCCGGCCGACATGGCGGAAGTCCTGGAGCATCTGCAGGCGACCGGGACCACGACGCTGGCGCTGCGCAAGACCCTGGCGGCCCGGGCCTACGCCCGCACGGCGGCCTATGACGCGGCCATCTCGACCTGGTTCGCCCAGCAGCTGGGCGATGCCCAGCCGGCCCGCAAGGCCATCGCCGGGACCCTGATCCAGACCATGCGCTATGGCGAAAACCCGCATCAGTCGGCCGCTTTCTACGCCGCCGGCCCGGCCCGCGCCGGCGTGGCCAACGCCCGTCAGCTGCAGGGCAAGGAGCTCAGCTACAACAACATCGCCGACACCGACGCCGCCTTCGAGCTGGTCGCCGAGTTCGGCGAGGCGGCCTGCGTCATCGTCAAGCATGCCAACCCCTGCGGCGTGGCGACCGGCAGCGATCTGCTGAGCGCCTACCAGCGGGCGCTGGCATGCGACCCGGTCAGCGCCTTCGGCGGCATCGTGGCGGTCAACCGCAGGCTCGACCGCGCGGCGGCCGAGGCGATCGTCGAGACCTTCACCGAGGTGGTCATCGCGCCGGACGCGGACGATGACGCCATCGCCGTCTTCGCGGGCAAGAAGAACCTGCGCCTGCTGGTCACCGGCGCCCTGCCCGACGCCCATGCGCCGGGCGAGGTGTTCCGCTCCGTGGCCGGCGGCTTCCTGGTGCAGAGCCGCGACACGTCGCTGATCAAGCCGGCAGAACTGAAGATCGTGACGAGGCGCGCGCCGACCGACGAGGAGGTGCGCGACATGCTGTTCGCCTTCACGGTCGGCAAGCATGTGAAGTCCAACGCCATCGTCTTCGCCCGCGCCGGCCAGACCCTGGGCGTCGGGGCCGGCCAGATGAACCGCAAGGACTCGGCCCGCATCGCCGCCATGCGGGCCGGCGACTTCGGGCTGGACCTGAAGGGCAGCGCCTGCGCCTCGGAAGCCTTCTTCCCCTTCGCCGACGGCCTGATCCAGGCGGCCGAGGCCGGCGCCACGGCGGTGATCCAGCCGGGCGGCTCGATTCGCGACGAAGAGGTCATCGCCGCCGCAGATGAACGCGGCCTGGCCATGGCCTTCACCGGCGTGCGGGTGTTCCGGCACTAGGGGGCAGTCGCGGAGACGCTGTGCGTCCTTCGACACGGCCCTTCGGGCCCGCTCAGGATGACTGGAAAGATGAGCGACCCACCATACTCGTGCTGAGCAGCGCCGTAAGGCGCGTGTCAAAGCACGCAGGGCCAAGGGGCCGCTACCGACAAGCTTGACCATGTGAGCGTTTGCTCACATTCTGCTCTCATGGCAGCGCTTCCCACCACCGTCGCCGGGCACGCCGAGCGGATGACGCCGGGCTTTTCGGTCTCAAAGCCGTTCGGGCCCGGGCCCTTTCCGGTCGCGTTGCAGCTGCATGGCTGCGCCGGCGCCCAGCCGTTCCAGAAGGCCTACGCCGCCGAGGCGGTGAAGGCCGGGTTCGCGGTGGTGATCGTCGACAGTTTCGGGCCGCGCGGGATGTCGCGGCTGGACGGCAGCCTGCTGGTCTGCACCGGCGCGACCCTGCGCGGGGCGCAGCGGGCGGCGGACCTCTATGCGGTGATGCACTGGCTGCGCGGACAGAGCTGGGCCGACGCCTCGCGCGTCGTGGCCGCCGGCTGGAGCCACGGCGGCTGGACGATCATGGACGCCATGGCCCAGGGCGACGGCGCGGCCCGGATGACCGGCCTGCGCGACGCCGGGCCCGACCTGCTCAAGGGCGTGCGCGGGACCTTTCTGGTCTATCCCTATGCGGCCTTTCCATCGCTGACCTCGGCGCGGGGCTGGCAGGGCGCCAGGCCGAAGGTGTTCGCCGTGCTGGGCGGCAAGGACGCCGTGGTCGGGGTTCGCCATCCGCAGACCGCGCTCGAGCGGCTGCGGCGCGATGGCCTGAGTGTCGAGGCCCTCGTTTTCCCCGAGGCGACCCACGCCTTCGACGACGATGACGCCAACGACCCGCGCACCCGCTACCGCCCCGATCTCAGCGCCCAGGCGCGAGAATTCTATGTGAAGGCGCTGAGGGCGGCGGCGGGGTAGAAGTCGGGGACATGCACTTCAGTGCGTGTACCCCGCCGCTGCAAGCTGCTGGGGACACGTACCGAAGACGGTACATGTCCCCGCCCGAAGCCTACCCCGCCGCCGCCGTCGCCAACTCGCGCAACGCGGCGTTGGCGATGGTGAGCTTGGCGAAGGTCCAGCCGCCACCGGCCTGTTCGATCTCCTCGATGGTGCGCTTGACCGCCCGGCCGGGGCCGGAGTGCAGCTGCGCCCAGGAGGCGACGGTCGACTTCGCCTGCTCCGGCGTTCCCGCCGCGTCGGCGGCGCCGGCAAAGGTCATCACCGCGCGGGTGACCTGCGCCTGCTCGGCCAGCATGTCCTCGACCAGACGGCGCACGGCCATCCGCTCGAAGTGGTCGCCGCCGCGCTTCTCGCCCGCCGCCGCCCGCAGGCGGTCGAAGCTGAAGGCCGCCCCGACCTGGTGATAGAGCCTCGCGGCGGCCGCTACCGGCCAGGCCATGCCGCTGGCCAGGTCGACCAGTTCGGTGGCCGTGGTCAGCGGCTGCAGGGCCGCGATCTGCTGGGCCAGGACCTCGGGCGCGCCGTCCTTGACGAAGATCGCCGCCCGACGGGCCACGGTCTTCTGTTCGAAGCTCGACAGGATGCCGGGGGTGAGGGACCGCAGCTCATCCATGCCGGGTCCGTAGCGGGCGGTCAGGGCGTCCACGCCGCCCGCGCCCGCCCGCCTGGCCATCCAGTAGGTCTGGCTTCGCAGGGTGTGGGACAGGGCGCGGAACAGGGCCAGCTGACCCTCGGCCGGGGCCTTGCCGTCCAGGGCCGCCACCGCGTCCCAGGTCGCGCCGAAGCCAAGGACCCGCCGCGCGGCCTCGAAGCCGGTGACCATGGCCCGGGTGTCGCAGCCGGCCGCCGCGCGCAGGCGCGTGGGGAAGGTCGGGCCGCAGATGTTGACCAGCTCGTTGTCGATCACCGTGGCGATGATCTCGCGGCGCAGGCGGTGACGCTTCATCTCGTCGTCGTACTGGCGGAGCGCCGTCGGGAAATAAGCCTCAAGAACCTGTTCGAAGGCCGGATCGTCCGGCGCCGTGGAGGCGACGATCTCGTCGAAGAGGTCGAGCTTGCCGTAGGCCAGCAGCACGGCCAGCTCCGGCCGGGTCAGACCGGCGCCGTTGGCGGCCAGCTCGGCCATCTGGGCGGCGTCCGGAAGGCCCTCGACCTTGCGGCTCAGGCGGCCGCTGGCCTCCAGCTCGGTCATGAACCGGCCATGGTTCTCCAGCTCGCCGGCGGCGTCCTGCTCCAGCAGCGAGATGGCCAGGGTCTGGTCGTAGTTGTGGGCCAGCACATGCTCGGCGACCTCGTCGGTCATCGAGGCCAGCAGGACATTGCGGTCCTCGCGGCTGGTGATCTTGCCGGCCCGCTCGACCATGCCGGTCAGGATCTTGATGTTGACCTCGTGGTCGGAGCTGTCGACCCCGGCGGAGTTGTCGATGGCGTCGGTGTTGATCCGGCCGCCATTGCGGGCGAACTCGATCCGGCCGGCCTGGGTCAGGCCCAGGTTGGCGCCCTCGCCCACCACCTGGGCCCTCAGGTCCGAGCCGTTGACCCGGATGGCGTCGTTGGCCTTGTCGCCGGCGTCGGCGTTGCTCTCGCCCTTCGCCTTCACATAGGTGCCGATGCCGCCGAGATAGAGCAGCTCGGCCCGGGCCTTGAGGATGGCGGTCATCAGCTCGGCGGGAGAGACGGCGTCGGCCTTGATGTCCAGCGCGGCCTTGATCTGGGGCGTCAGGACGATGGACTTCAGGTTGCGCGCGAAGACCCCGCCGCCGGCGGAGATCCGGCTCTTGTCGTAGTCCTCCCAGGACGAGCGCGGCAGCTCAAACATCCGCTTGCGCTCCTCCCAGGACGACTCCGCGTCCGGGTTGGGGTCGATGAAGATGTGGCGGTGGTCGAAGGCGGCGATCAGCCGGATGTGCCGGCTGAGCAGCATGCCGTTGCCGAACACGTCGCCCGACATGTCGCCGACGCCGACGACGGTGAAGTCGGTGGTCTGGATGTCCTTGCCCGCCTCGCGGAAGTGGCGCTTGACCGCCTCCCAGGCGCCGCGGGCGGTGATGCCCATGACCTTGTGGTCGTAGCCGGCCGAACCGCCGGAGGCGAAGGCGTCGCCCAGCCAGAAGCCGTAGTCCTCTGCCAGACCGTTGGCGATGTCGGAGAAGGTCGCCGTACCCTTGTCGGCGGCGACGACCAGATAGGGGTCGTCGGCTTCGTGGGCGATCACCGCCGGCGGCCGCACGACGCTGTTGTCGACGGCGATGTTGTCGGTGATGTCGAGCAGGCCCGACAGGAAGGTGCGGTAGGCGCGGATGCCTTCGGCGCGGATCGCCTCGGGCGTTCCACCGCGCGGCAGGTGCTTGGGATAGAAGCCGCCCTTGGAGCCAACCGGCACGATGACCGCGTTCTTGACCTGCTGCGCCTTGACCAGGCCCAGCACCTCGGTGCGGAAGTCGTCGCGGCGGTCGGACCAGCGCAGGCCGCCGCGGGCCACCGGGCCGAAGCGCAGATGGACGCCCTCGACATGGGGAGCCGAGACGAAGATCTCGCGGTAGGGTTTGGGCGCCGGCAGGTCGTCCAGCTCGCGGCTGGCGACCTTGAACGAGATGTAGGGCTTGGGCCGCCCATCCTCCCCCGTCTGGTAGAAGTTGGTGCGCTTCAGGGCGCCCACCAGCAGGGCCAGGCGACGCAGCACCCGGTCGTGGTCCAGGCTCTCGACCGCCTGCAGCGCGTGGACGATCTCCTCCATCACCGCCGCGGCCTGGCCCTCGCGCGCCTTGACGTCGACGGCGATGGCCGGGTCGAACCTTATCCGGAACAGATCGAGGATCAGGCGGGCGACGCCAGGATGCTCCCTCAGCGCCTGTTCCTGCACCGCCTGGCTGGGATCGAGGCCCGACTGCTGGCGGTAGCGGGCCAGGGCCCGGATCAGGGCCGCGTCCCGCCAGGACACGCCCAGTTCCAGCACCAGCCTGTTGAAGCCGTCACTCTCTGTGCGACCGGTCCAGACCGCGGTGAAGGCCGATTCGAAGGCGTCCTGGACCTCGGCGAAGACCAGATGCTCCCCGCCCTCGTCCTCAAGCAGGAACTCGTGCACCCAGACAGTCTCGCGAGCCCCGCCCGCCGCCATTGGCGTCAGCTCGAAGGCGTCCTCGATCAGGGCCTTGAGGCCCATATGCTCGAGGATCGGCATGACGTCAGAAAGCGGCGCGGACTCGCCGCGCCGATAGACCTTGAACCGGAAGCGGATCGCCGAATCGCCGACATTGCGGAAGGCCCGGGTGCGGAACTCCTCCTCGCCCATGGCGTCGATCTCGGCCAGGTCGATCAGGGCCTCGTCAGCGGGATAGAAGTCGCGGTAGCCGGTGCTGAAGGCGCCGGCCCAGCGGCCCAGGGTCGGGGCGATCCCGCCGGCGGGCGGGGCGGCGCGGACGGCGGCGTCGAAGCGATCGCCCCAGGTGCGGGTCGTCTCGGCGATGTCCGCCTCGACAGCCGACAGGTCCGGATCGACATGCCGGCCCGGCTCCAGGCCGAGAATGAAGTGAACCCGGGCCAGTGGCGCATCCGAGAAGCTCGGATACCAGGCCGATACGCGGCCTTCGAAGGCCTCGGCGAGGATTCGCCCGGCGCGCTCCCGAACCCCGGAGTCATAACGCTCGCGGGGCACGAACATCAGGACCGATACAAAGCGGTCGAAGGGGTCGCGGCGCGCGAAGATCCGCACCCGCGGCCGGTCATGCAGGTGCATGACGCCCAGGGCCAGGGTCTGGAGCTCCTCCTCCGAGGTCTGGAACAGCTCGTCTCGGGGCCAGGTCTCCAGGATGTTGCGCAGCCGCTTTTCGCTGTGGCCGCCGCGGGTCACGGCGGCGCTGGCCAGAACGCCGGCCACCTTGCGGCGGATCAGCGGCACATCGCGGGCCGGGGCGTCATAGGCCTCGGCGGTGAACAGGCCGACGAAGCGGACCTCGCCCGAGGGCTTGCCGTCGGCGCCGTACCGCTTGACGCCGACGTAGTCCATGTAGCCGCGGCGGTGGACCCGGGAGCGCAGGTTAGACTTGGCCACCGTCAGCGGCGGGGCGCTTTCCAGGTGGGTCTGGAGCGTGCGGGACAGGATGGCCGGCTCGCTGGCCCGGCGCAGGACGCGCTGGTCCGGATCGCGCAGGACGCCGAGGTTCCCCTCGGCCGGAAACAGCGGCTCTTCCGACGCATAGCCGCCGTCAGCGGTGCGCGGGTATTCGTAGACCCGGGCGCCCAGGAACACGAACTCCTCGCCCTCGAGCCATTCGAGGAAGGCGATGTCCTCGGCTAGCGCCTCAGGCGAGGTCGGGATCCTGGCGGTCGCCATCTCCTCGATCGTTCGGCGCATCAGCGCCTGCATGGCGTCGAAGTCCTCCACCGCCATGCGCACGTCGGCCAGGGCGGCGCCCAGGGCGGCGATCAGCGACTGTTCGCGGTCGTCGCCCAGCGGGTCGAGATGCACCTGGATCATCGACAGCCGGCGCCCGCCGCGCTCGACCACCGGATGGAACAGGGCGCGGATCGGGAAGCCGGCTTCGGCGATCTCGCCCATGATCGAATCGACGAGGAAGGGACGGTCCGGCTGGACGATCTCCAGCAGGTCGCGCCCCCAGGATCCGCCGGGGCCGGTCCAGGCGCGGATGCGGATGGCGGGATCCTCGCCCCGCGCGCCGTCGCCGAAGCTCCAGAAGTCGGCCAGGGCCGCGCCGGCGTCCCCCAGCGAGCCCTGGGGCAGCTCCTCGGCCAGGGCGCCGGCGGCGATCTGGGTGATGAAGGCGGCTTCGTCGGGTTTCAGCGCGCCCGGCTTTCGGCCGAGAGCGGCGGCGAAGGCGGTGGTCAGACCGGCGGCGTCGAGGCCCTGCGCGGCAGGGTGAAGGCTTTCGCCTTTCATGGCGTTTCCCCGTGGAACATTCCCGCGAGCCTAGCCCGCTTGGGTGGCGGATCAACCGCGACCCGCCGGATTAGGCAAGAACTTTCCGTTACGTCGCCCCTGTCAGTCTGGCTATGGCCGGGCGGACCGAGCCCTGAAACGGAATGCGCCGCCGGAGGGGGGTCCGGCGGCGCTCCTGGCGCGGCGTCAGGGGGGATGACGCGGCGCTTTCTTCGCGGCGCCCTTTCGGGGGAGGGCCGGGCGCCGGGGCGTCCGGGAGGGCAGGGGAGTGCGTCCCGGACAGAACTGCAGATAGGCGCCCTCTACGCTGGTTCAAGAGTTCGGGCGTGATTCGCCGAAAAGCCGGCCGCGACGACGTCGGCCGTTGCCGTCCAGCCCCTGGGGGTCGCCGTTCTCGCTCATCAGGATGGCGATCCAGCGAGAGCCGTTGAACTCCGCCAGGATGATCATCGCCATCACCGCCAGCGGCGTGGAAAGGAACATCCCCGGCAGACCCCAGAGCAGGCCCCAGGCGGCCAGCGACAGCAGCACCACCACCGGGTCGATATTGAGGCTGTCGCCCTGCATGCGCGGGGTGATGATGTTGCCGACCACGGCCTGGATGGTCTGCAGGATCACGAACAGGACCAGGGCCCATACGGGGTTCTGGAACTGCAGCAGCGCGAAGACCACCGGAAAGGCGACGCCGACGAAGCCGCCGATGATCGGGATGTAGGAGGCCAGGAAAATCAGAAAGGCCCAGAACAGCGCGTTGTCGAGGCCCAGCGCCATCATCCCCAGCCAGGAGCCGCCGGCGATCATCAGGCCGGTCACCGTCTGGACCCAGAGGTAACGCTCCACCCCGAAACGGATGCGATTGAACACCAGCACCGCCTCGTCGCGATCGCGACTGTGCGGGAAAAGGGCCACGATCTTGCGCCTGAATCCGCCGCGGGCGGCGATGATGAAGCCCAGGTAGATCAGTACGAACAGGGCGTCGGACCCGAAGCCGCGCAGGCCGTTGGCGAAGCTGCTCAGGGCCTCGGTCGGATTGCCTCGCCGAATCAGGTCGGCCACCGAGTCCGGCGCCTCGCCGCCCAGGAACCGGAAGACCCCTCCGAACTGGACGATGAGCTCGTCGAGCCGCGTCTGATAGATGTCCAGCTTGCCGGCGAAGTCGGCGGCGTTGGCGGCCACGACCACGGCGCTGACGCCGAAGATGACCAGCGACAGCAGAATCGCCGCCAGCAACGACAGTGCGTCCGGCAGGCGCGGCCACTGCATCTCGAGCCGCCGGGCGAAGCTGTCGACCATGATGGCCATGAACATCGCCAGGGCCAGCGGCGTCAGGATGCCGCGCAGCAGCCACAGGGCGCAGCCGACGGCGATGACGGCGATGATCACCACCGCGTTGCGCGTTATCCGGTCGCTGCTGGTCATGGCCGGTTTCACCGCCACGGGCGAGGGTTTCGCGGCGGGGGGCTTGGCGGGCGCTTTGGCCATGGAATCCTCGATCTGGGCTGGGCGAGACTCTCGCGGTCGGCCCGCGCGACGTCAATGCGCCAGCTTGGCCAAGCGGCCGCCCGGCCTGGAGCCTGATGGCTTCAGAGGGAATCATCGGAAGCCTGAATCAGGCTCCAGGCTTTTGATTCCAGAGCACGATTCAACGGTCGGACGGTTCCGTCTGACCGCATCGTGCTCTAGCTTCAGCGGCACGGTTTCATGGAGAACGAAATGAACGGCGCGAGCGATCCCGGACTGCTGTTCGTCGGCTATTCCGACAAGCCCGAGACGATGCGGCTCGACCGCGCCAACCGGCACGGCCTTGTGGCCGGCGCGACCGGCACCGGCAAGACCGTCACCCTGCAGATCCTCGCCCAGGGCTTCTCCGACGCCGGGGTGCCGGTGTTCGCCGCCGATGTGAAGGGCGACCTGTCCGGCATCTGCCAACCCGGAACGCCCAACGAGAAGATGCTGGCCCGGGCGGCCGGCATGAAGCTGGAGCTGCGCCCCGACGCCCCGCCGACGGTGTTCTGGGACCTGTTCGGCGAAAAGGGCCACCCGGTCCGCACCACCGTCTCGGAAATGGGCCCGCTGCTGCTGGCGCGGATGCTGGAGCTGAACGACGTCCAGGAGGGCGTGCTCAATATCGTCTTCAAGGTCGCCGACGCCGAGGGCCTGCTGCTGCTCGACTTCAAGGACCTGCAGGCGGCGCTGAAGTATGTGGCCGAGAACGAGAAGGAGATCGATGTCGAGTACGGCAACGTCTCGGCGGCCACCATCGGCACCATCCAGCGCGGCCTGCTGACCCTGGAGACCCAGGGCGGAGCCAACCTGTTCGGCGAGCCGGCCCTGCTGCTGAGCGACCTGATGCGGGTCGACGGGTCCGGGCGCGGGGTCGTCTCGGTGCTGGCGGCCGACCGGCTGATCCAGAGCCCCCGGCTCTACGCCACCTTCCTGCTGTGGCTGCTGGCCGAGTTGTTCGAGGAGCTGCCGGAGATCGGCGACCCGGAGAAGCCTCGCCTGGTCTTCTTCTTCGACGAGGCCCACCTGCTGTTCCGCGACGCGCCGAAGGCCCTGCTGGAGAAGGTCGAGCAGGTGGTGCGGCTGATCCGATCCAAGGGCGTGGGCATCTATTTCGTCACCCAGAACCCGGCCGACATTCCCGACACCGTGCTGGCCCAGCTGGGCAACCGCTTCCAGCATGCGCTGCGCGCCTACACCCCGGCCGAGCAGAAGGGTCTGCGGGCGGCGGCCTCCTCGTTCCGGCCCAATCCGGCCTTCGACACCGCCGAGGCCATCCAGGCGCTGGGCGTGGGCGAGGCGCTGGTCTCGGTGCTGGACGAGAAGGGCGCGCCCTGTGTCACCGCCCGGGCGCTGATCCGGCCGCCCGCCTCGCGGCTGGGCCCGGCCACGGAGGCCGAGCGCGGCGCGGTGATCGCCGGCAGCCCGGTGCGCGGCCTGTACGACACGGCGAAGGACCGGGAGTCGGCCTTCGAACTGCTGAAGGTCCGGGCCGAACAGGCGACCCGTCAGGCGGAGGCCGCCGACGCCGAGGCGGCGGCGGCGAAGCGCCGCGAGGCCGACGAGAAGGCCTGGGAAAAGGAACAGGCCCGCCGCGACCGCGACGACCGGGCCCCGGCCCCGCGCCGGTCTTCAGGCCGCCAGACCATGGGCGAGGCCTTCGGCAAGACCCTGGTCCGCACCATCGCCAGCCAGGTCGGTCGCGAGATCCTGCGCGGCGTGCTGGGCAGCTTGAAGAAGCGGTAGGGCCGCCCCCTGGCCCGTCATCCTCGGACCTGTTCCGAGGACCCATGCGTGGTGAGCCAAACGAGAGGGGCGCGGAATGATCCGCGCCCTTCTTGCTGTCCACTGTGTTCATGGGTGGTCGGAACGAGTCCGACCATGACGGGGGTGATGGATCAGGCCGCCTTCTTCCGTCGGCGCGGGGCCTTCACCTCGGCCAGCTTGGCGATCACCTCGGCGGGATCGGTGATGACGAAGCCGACCGCATCGCCATGGGTCCAGGCGGACAGGGTGTCGGCCGGGGCCGGGCGGCCGATGGCGTAGCCCTGGACCTCGGCGCAGGCCTCGCCGCGCAGGAACTGCAGCTGCTCGTCGGTCTCCACGCCCTCGGCCACGACCGGGATGTCCAGGCTGCGGCCCAGACCCAGCACCGCCTTGACGATGACCGTGGCCCGCGCGTCGCGGTGAATATTCTCCACGAAGCTCTTGTCGACCTTGATCTTGTCGAACGGGAAGGACTGCAGCGTCGACAGGGACGAGAAGCCGGTGCCGAAGTCGTCCATGGCGATGCGCACGCCCAGGGCCTTGAGCCGGCGCAGGTTGTCCAGCGCCCGCTGGTAGTCCTTGAACAGCGCGCTCTCTGTGACCTCCAGCTCCAGCCGGGCCGGCGACAGGCCGGACTCGATCAGGATCTGGTGCACCAGGGCCGGCAGGTTGGGCTGGTTCAGCTGCAGCGGCGACAGATTGACCGCGATGCTCAGCGGGTTGGTCCATTGCGCCGCCTCGGCGCAGGCCTTGCGCAGCACCCACTCGCCGAGCGGGACGATCAGGCCCGTCTCCTCGGCCAGCGGGATGAAGTCGATCGGCGGGATCATGCCGCGGGTCGTGTGCTTCCAGCGGACCAGGGCCTCGAAGCCACAGATCTCGCCGTCGCTGGCGCGGGCCTGGGGCTGGTAGTGGACGACCAGTTCCTCCTCGAGGATGGCCTGGCGCAGCTCGCGGGCCAGGTTGCGGCGCTCGCGGATGCTCTCGTCCATCTCCCGCTTGAAGAAGCGATAGGCGCCGCGGCCGCTTTCCTTGGCGCGGTAGAGGGCCATGTCGGCATTGGCCAGCAGGGCCTCCCCGGTGCGGCCGTCGTCAGGGAACAGCGAGACGCCGAGACTGGCGGCCACGGCCAGTTCCTGGCCCTCGTACTGGACGCCCTCGCGAAGGGTCTCGAGCAGCTGGCCGGCCAGCTCGGCGGCGGCGCTGGCCTGGTCCTGGTCCTGGTCGGCGATGTGCACGACCACGAACTCGTCGCCGCCCAGCCGGGCCGCAAAGGAGGGCGAGGTCAAGCTTTCCTGCAGGCGGCGGGCGGTCTCGACCAGCACCGCGTCGCCGGCCAGGTGGCCGTGCAGGTCGTTGGCTTCCTTGAAGTGGTCGAGGTCGATACAGACCAGCGACAGCCGCTCGCCGGAGGCCTCGACGCGGTCGAGGGTGGCGGCCAGCCGCGCCTGCAGCGCGTTGCGGTTGGGCAGACCGGTCAGGCCGTCGTGCTCGGCGAGGTACCGGATCTTCTCTTCGGCGGACCGCCGTTCGCGCAGATCGCGGATGGCCAGAACGGTCAGGCCGCTGGTCTCGGCGCGGGCCCCGTCATCCATAAGGCGGGCGAAGATCTCGACCGGGATCGAGCGGCCGCCGTCGACGGGCTGCATGCGGCCCTCCCGCCGGTCAGCGCTGTCGGTGTGGACGCCCCGGAAGTCGTCGAAGGTCAGCATGCCGTCCATCAGCGGCTTGCCGACCAGCGTCTCGAGCGGCGCGCCGGCCATCTCGCAGAAGGCGGCGTTTGCATCCTTGATCGTGCCCTGCTGGACAACGACGATGCCTTCGTAGGCGGCGTTGGCCAGGGTTCGGATGCGCTCCAGGGCCGACTGGGTGGTCTGGGATTCGATGAAAACCGCGCCCAGACCCGCCAGCACGATCAGGCCGGTGATGCTGGTCACCGCCAGGGTCATCAATCCGCCCGACAGCAGCTGCTCGGGGACGACGAGGCTGGCGTCCGGGATGATGGTGATGGCGCCCATGCCCGTGTAGTGAAGCGCGGAGACCGCGAGCGTCATGCAGGCTGCGCCGGTCAGCTGCCGCCCGATGCCGCGGGCGTCCCCGCACAGCAGCAACGCCGCCGAGGCGCCTACGATGCCGAGCATCACGGAGGCAGCGATCGTGGCGGCCTCCCAGACGATGTGGCCCTGGGTCACGAAGGACGACATGCCGGTGTAGTGCATCGCGCCGATGCCGAGGCCGATCAGCAGGCCGCCGGCCAGCTGGTTGACGGCGTCACGGTCGCGGTTGGCGGTGGCGGCGAAGAAGCCGGCCGCCATGAACAGCACCGCGACGATCAGCGACAGGATGGTGCCGGTCGGGGAGAAGCCGGTCCGCATTCCGGGGTCGTAGGCCAGCATGCTCAGGAAATGGGTCGCCCAGACGCCCGAGCCGGCGACCAGGGCGGTGAACAGGAGCCAGGCGGCGCGGGCCACGCCGCGCGCGCCGTTCATGCGGGAATAGAGCCGGAACGCGGTCAGCGACGAACACAGACAGACCAGCGCCGCGAAGGCCACCACGCCGTAGTCGTGCTCGTTCGCGAGACACGAGAAGACCTTGAACAACGCCCCGCTCCCCATTCTGGAGAATTCACAGGAGCGGACTATGCGGCGGAGTTCCAAAGAAAGCGTTTCAAGGTGGGACGGGCGGCGAGGGCCAGTCCGAAACGCGAAAGGCCGGGCGCTGGGCCCGGCCTTTGACGAGATCGATCTTCTAAATGGAGCGGGCGATGAGATTCGAACTCACGACCCCAACCTTGGCAAGGTTGTGCTCTACCCCTGAGCTACGCCCGCGCTCCAGAGACGCCCCGAAGGAAACGCCCCGAAAATCGAGAGGCGGCTTATGGCAGAGGGCCAAAGCCTTGGCAAGCCGCGTGCGGCGAGATTCTCGCCGCCGGGTCCAGCGCCGCCTCAGACCCCCAGTTTCGGGGGCTTTAGACGGCGCTTGTTGACATGGGTGGCGGGGGCCGGACCGGTGTCCTCCGGCAGCTCGCCCTTGAAGTAGTAGCGCTGCCAGGCGTCGCGCATCGCCTCGGGGTCGGACCTGGCAAGCCGGGTGTTAAAGTCGTGCCGCTGGCGGAACCAGGCATCGTACTGGTCGCGCAGCGCGGTGTTGGCCTCGAGCGAGCGGGTCACCGGCTGGACCTGGCCCAGTTCGCGATCCTGCAGCAGGGTGATGAAGCAGAAGGGCTCGCCCTTCTCGAACCGCACCTTGCCCGGGCGGGTGAAGATCCAGTTCATCGTGAAGGGGAAGGGCAGCCAGTCGGTCTCGACCAGGCCCTGCAGCGCCTGGATGCCGTCCTTGACGTGGTTGGGCGCCCCCTGGATCCACATCGACCAGCCCGGCGGGGTGCGGAACAGATAGCCGGGGTGGAAGGTGATGATCCCGCGCGAGAAGTGGCTCTTGACCAGGTCGTGGAAGTCCGGGTGCGGGTGATCGGCCTTGAAGGTGATGTCGGCCTGGTCAGGCCCGCCGTTCCATTCCGCCGTGAAGCCCACGGGGCAGAGAATCTCCCAGCCGCTGGTGTTGGCCATGGTCAGCGGCAGGCAGCGATAGGCGTGGCGATCGAGGAACCCCTCCATCCAGGCGCGCTGCGGGCGGCCGGGCACGATGTCCGGCGGACGCAGGCTGGTCGGGTAGCACTCCAGTTCCATGTCCATGGACGGTCCTCACGCTGACGGCTCGCCAAATCCTGTGGCGCGGCGAGGCTGGTTCCGCAAGACCCCGGGTTTCGGCTATGGGACATCACATGAAGACACGCGCCGACCTCCTCGCCTTCCTCGACGCCGAGGGCATCGCCCACGCCACCACCGATCATGCCGCCGTCTTCACGGTCGGCGAGGGCGAGGCCATCAAGGCCGCCATGCCGGGCGGCCACACCAAGAACCTGTTCCTCAAGGACGCGAAGGGCCAGCTGTGGCTGATCTCGGCGCTCGGCGAGACGGTCATCGACCTCAAGAAGCTGCATCCTGTGATCGGGTCCGGCCGGCTGTCGTTCGGCAGCCCCGAGCTGATGGTCGAGACCCTCGGCGTGACCCCCGGCTCGGTGACCGCCTTCGGATTGATCAACGACACCGGCCATCGCGTGCGGTTCGTGCTGGACGCCGCCCTGGCCGCCGCCGACCCGGTGAATTTCCACCCCCTGACCAACACCGCCACCACCGCCGTATCGCAGGCCGGCCTGCGCGCCTTCCTCGCGGCGCTGGGCGTCACGCCGATGATCGTCGATTTCGAAGCGATGGAAGTCGTCTGACACGTTGAAGACCGCGCCGCTTGCGACCATCTTGGCGCAAAGGACATTTGAACCCCCCGGACCGCGCCCGTCGCGACCCTCCACGGAACACCGCATGACCCTGATCGGCGAGACCACCGCGAGCGAAGACCTCATCAAGGACGGCTCGGACGCCACCTTCATGGCCGATGTCATCGAGGCCTCGAAGACGACGCCGGTGCTCGTCGACTTCTGGGCGACCTGGTGCGGCCCCTGCAAGCAGCTGACGCCGGTGCTGGAGAAGGTCGTCCGCGAGGCGAAGGGCGCGGTGCGGCTGGTCAAGATCGACGTCGACAGGAACCCCGGATTCGCCGGCCAGCTGCGCGTTCAGTCGATCCCGACCGTCTACGCCTTCGTCAACGGCCAGCCGGTGACCGGCTTCCAGGGCGCACAGCCCGAGAGCGAGATCCGCCGGTTCGTCGACCGGCTGTCCGGGCCCCCGCCCGCCTCGGAGATCGACGAGGTGCTGGCCCAGGCGAAGGAGTCCTTCGAGCTGGGCGACATCGGCGGCGCGGCCCAGGGCTATGCGGCGGTGCTGCAGATGGACCCGGAGAACGTGAAGGCGCTGGGCGGCATGGCCCGATGCTGCCTGCTGGGCGGCGATGTCGAGCAGGCGGCGGCGATCGTCGCCATGGCGCCAGCCGACGCGAAGGACCCGGACCTGGACGCCGCCCGCGCCGCCCTGGCGCTGGCCGACAGCGCCGCGTCGGAGACCGCCCCCTTCGAACAACGTCTGGCGCGTGATCCGGATGACCATGAGGCGCGTTATGAACTGGCGGGGGCCATGGCCGCCCAGGGCCGGTTCGACCAGGCGGCCGACCAGCTGCTGACCATCATAGCGCGGGACCGGGCCTGGAACGACGAGGCGGCCCGCAAACAACTGCTGACGGTCTTCGAGGCCGCCGGCGCGACGTCGGATGTGACGAGGCAGGGACGACGACGCCTGTCGTCGATCCTCTTCAGCTAGGAGGCCGCCATGGCCACGGGATACCGCAAGGCTGTGGACCTGCCGCTGGCGATCCCCGTCTTTCCGCTCAACGGGGCGCTGCTGCTGCCGGGCGGGCAGTTGCCGCTGAACATCTTCGAGCCGCGCTACCTGAACATGATCGACGACGTCATGGCCGGCGATCGTCTGCTGGGCATGGTCCAGACCCGGGGCGGGGGGCGCGAGCTGCCGGCCCTGGCGCCCGTCGGCTGTCTGGGCAAGGTGACCAGCTTCGCCGAGACCTCCGACGGCCGTTACCTGATCACCCTGACCGGCCTGTGCCGCTTCGACATCGGCGAGGAGCTGCCGGTGCGCGCGCCCTATCGCCAGGTCCGGGCCCGTTTCGACCGGTTCGAGGCCGACCTGCGCGAGGACGCGGCGCCGAGCGGGCTGGACCGCGCCGCCTTCCTGGCGGCGCTGGGCCGCTATCTGGAACATCGCGGGATGGGCATCGAATGGGAGTCGGCCCAGGCCGCCCCGATCGACGCCCTCGTCAACAGCCTGGCCATGGGCCTGCCGTTCGAGGCCGCCGAGAAGCAGGCGCTGCTGGAGGCGGCGACCCTCGAGGATCGCGCCGCGACCCTGACGGCCCTGCTGGAAATCGACGCCGCCAGGGGCGACGACGACCGCGGGACGATGCAGTGATTGGCGTGGCCGCCGGCGAAGGCTAGAACCGGGCCATGAGCGAAGCCGCAACCCCCAAGGTCGATCCCCGCCTGCTGGAGATCCTCGTCTGCCCGGTCACCCAGGGTCCACTGACCTACGACCGCGACAAGGGCGAACTGATCAGCGCCTCGGCGAAACTGGCCTACCCGATCCGCGACGGCGTGCCGATCATGCTGCCGGACGAGGCGCGGGTGCTGGAGGGGTAACACCCTTACCCCAGTGCATACCCATTCTCGTCATCGTCGGACTTGTTCCGACGACCCATGCGTGATGAGCCAAACGAAGGGGGTGCGTGATGATCCGCGCCCTTTCTTGCTGACCGCCGTGTTCATGGGTCGTCGGAACAAGTCCGACCATGACGGAGGGGGTGAGCCGGTAACGGTTAGCGCCTAAAGCGCCTCTCCCCGCAGCAGCCTCGGCAGGTGCCCTACCGCGCCGCCGGCTTCCTGCATGAAGAACCGCCGCGCCGGGCCGATGCGGTTGACCACCGACATGCCGACGCCCCGCGCCAGCCGCATCAGAGGGTGGTCGTTGGAGAACAGCCAGACGAAGGCGTCCATGCCGGCGGCCAGGGTCATGGTGTCGAACCGGCGCCAGGCGGCGTAGCGGTCGAGCACCAGCTCCGAGCCGATGTCCTCGCCCAGCCGGGCGGCCTCGACCAGCACCTCGGCCAGGGCCGCCGCGCCCTTCAGGCCCAGGTTCAGGCCCTGTCCGGCGATCGGGTGGACGCCGTGGGCGGCGTCGCCCAGAAGCGCCACGCGCGGGCCGCTGAGCTTTTCGGCGATCGACAGCGACAGCGGATAGGTGAAGACCGGGCCGACCACCTCGATGGCGCCCAGGAACTCGCCGAACCGGCGGTGCAGGTGGGACTGGAACACCTCCGGCCGGGCGGTCCGCAGCGCTTCGGCGCGATCCCGCTTCTCGGTCCACACCAGGCTGGCCCGGTCCTCGGTCAGCGGCAGGATGGCGAACGGCCCGCCGGGCAGGAAGTACTCGTGCGCGACGCCGCCATGCGGCCGCTCCAGCTTCACGGTGCAGACCACGCCGGTCTGCGGATAGTCCCACCCGACCGCGTCGATGCCCGCCGCCTGCCGCACCGTCGAGCCCCGGCCCTCGGCGCCGACGACCAGCGGCGCGGTCAGGGAGGTCCCGTCGGCCAGCAGCACCCTGCCGGAGGCGGCGGCGAACTCCACCCCGACCACCCGGGCCGGCGCGATGACGAGGATGCCGGCGTCAAGGACCGCCCTGGCCACGGCGGCGCGAACATGGCGGCTTTCGAGCATGTAGCCCAAGGGCTCGCCGGCCACGCGGTCGGCGATCTCGGCGGCGTCGAAATGCAGGAAGAAGGGGGTCTGGCCAGGCGTGGCGGCGCCGGGCGAGCGACCGTCGGTGACCAGGATGTGGTCCATACGCTGGGCGTGCGGCTCGAGGTCGTCGGCCAGGCCGAGGGTGCGCCACTGGCGGAAGCAGGAATAGGCGGTGGCCCAGGAGCGGCCGTCGAAGCTGGGGGCCAGCTGGGCGTCGAAGGGCGCCGGATCAACCAGAACCGGCTCCAGCCCGCCGCTCTTGAGCGCAAGCGCCAGGGTCGCGCCGGCGACGCCGGCACCGGCGATCACCACGTCGGCATCGTAACACGCACTCATGTCAGTAGGGCACCTGGGGTTGGCCCTGGGAGGGTCCAGGCGCTTCGAGAAGGTCGCCGACCGGGTCTTCCGACGGAGCGGGCCTGGGACGCGGGGGCGCCGGCTGGGCCGCGGGCGTCGCGGCCGGCGATGTCGTCGGGGTCGAGGCGCCCGGGGCCGGCGTCTCCGCCGCGTCGGCCTCTGTGGTTTCGGCGGTTTCGTCGGTCTCCGTCGCCTTTGACTGCGGTCGCGCCGCCGTCGTGGCCGGATCGGGTCGGGCGTCCGCGTTTGGGTCAAAAGCCGTGGCGTCGCGGATCACCGCGTCACCGGGCCCGGCGCCGGGCGTCACCGGATCGGGCGCGCCGGTGTACCAGGCGGGCGGATTGCGCCGGATCTGGTCCTTGAAGCCAAGCCACAGGCCCATGGCCCCGCAGATCGCGAGGAAGGCGACGACCCAGCGCAGGGCGGGCGGAGCGGCTCGTTCGGTCTCCATGTCCGCAGACTATCGCGCCGCGCGACGCTGCGAAAGCGCGGGAAGCCGCCTTTCGCGCCCACCGCGACGCGCTGTCGCGCTCTGAAGACTGGACGTTTCGGTCCAGTTAACCCTTGCCGCAACCCCGGCGCGGCGATAACCCTAGCCTCCGGGGGCGGAGGGCTGTCCGCCCGCTCGCGTCCAGCGGAGGCCGTCTCCATGTCATTCATCCCCAGGGACCAGATCCTTCCGGCCACGGTTGCGGCTGTCGCGGGCCTCGCGATCGTGATCGGCGGCGGGGTGTGGTGGATCGAGAAGCAGGCCTGGGAAAAGACGGACAACGCCTTCATCCAGGCCGACACCGTCCAGGTCAGCCCTCAGGTCTCGGGTTATGTGGTCGAGGTGCTGGTCGCCGACAACGCGCCTGTCGAGGCCGGCCAGGTGCTGGCCCGCATCGACCCGACCAGCTTTCAGGCCCGGCTGGATCAGGCCGTCGCCAACGCCGACGCGCTGGACGCCGCCGTCGCCGCCGTCGATGACAAGGCCGCGCTGGAGCAGGCGGTCATCGCCGAACGCGCCGCCGGCGTCAGCATCGCCCAGGCCGAGGCCGGGCGCATGGAGGCCGACCTCAAGCGCTATCGCGATCTGGCCGGCCAGGGCTGGGTCTCCGACCAGAAGCTGCAGACCGTGCGCGCCGGCGCCGCCCAGTCCCAGGCCGGCGTGACCCAGGCCCAGGCGGCGCTGGAGGCCGAGCGCCGCAGCGCCGCCTCGCTGGGTTCGGCCCGCGCCCAGACCGTCGCCCAGGCCCAGGCCGCCCGCGCCGCCGTCGCCCAGGCCCGCATCGACCTGGAGCGCACCATCATCCGCGCGCCGGCCGCCGGCGTGGTCGGGGCGCGGGCGGTGCGGCCCGGACAGCTGGTGCAGCCGGGTGTTTCGCTGATGAGCATCGTGCCGCTGGGCAAGGCCTATGTGATCGCCAACTTCAAGGAGACCCAGCTGGCGCGCCTGCGCATCGGGCAGGCTGTGGAGATCAAGGCCGACGCCTTCGGCGGCGAGACCATCGCCGGGCGGGTCGAGAGCTTCGCGCCGGCCACCGGCGCCGAGTTCGCGCTGATCCCGGTCGAGAACGCGGTGGGTAACTTCACCAAGATCGCCCAGCGTGTGCCGGTCCGGGTGGCGGTCGACCGCAAGGCGCCGCTGGCCGGGGCCCTGCGACCGGGCCTGTCGGTCGAGGTGCGCGTCGATGTGCGCGACAAGGCGGGCGTCAGCTTCGCGAAGTCCGGCGTCGCGCCGGCCCGCTATGTCAGCACCGGCCAGTCCCGGTAGGGCGATGACCGCCGCCACCCTCACGGGCGGACCCGGCGCCCCGGCGCCGGCCGTCGACTGGCTCAAGCTATTCCTCGGGTTCGGCGGGATGGCCATCGGCCAGTTCATGGCCATCCTCGACATCCAGATCGTCGCGGCTTCCCTGCCGCAGATCCAGGCCGGTGTGGGAGCCAGCGCCGACCAGGTCAGCTGGATCCAGACCGCCTACCTGATCCCCGAAGTCGTGATGATCCCGCTGTCGGCCTATCTGTCGCGGCTGTGGGGCACCCAGAAGGTGTTCCTGGTCAGCTGCAGCGGCTTTCTGGTCATGAGCGTGCTGGCCGGGATGTCGACCAGCTTCGAGATGATGATCGTCTGCCGGGCGCTGCAGGGGTTCGTCGGCGGGGCGATGATACCGACGGTCTACGCCATCGCCTTCACCGCCTTCCCGCCGGAACGGCGGATCACCGCCAACGTCGTGACCGGCATGATCGTCACCCTGGCGCCGACAGTCGGGCCGACGCTGGGCGGCCACCTGACCGAGCTCCTGAGCTGGCGCTGGCTGTTCTACATCAATGTGCTGCCGGGCCTGCTGAGCCTGGCGCTGGTCTGGCGATACGGGAACTTCGACAAGGGCGACAAGACCCTGGCCAGCCGGTTCGACTGGTTCGGCCTGGCGATGATGGCCACCTTCCTGATCACCCTGCAGTACGTGGTCGAGGAAGGGGGCAAGGACAACTGGTTCGAGGACGGCCTGATCCTGTGGCTGAGCGTACTGTCGGCGAGCACCTGCGCGATCTTCGTCTGGCGTCAGCTGACCTACTTCCGGCCGATCGTGCAGTTGCGGGCCTTCAGGGACGGGAACTTCGCCCTGGGCATCATGATGTCGACGGTATCGGGGGCGGCGCTCTACGGGGGCACTTTCCTGATGCCGCTGTACCTGGGCCGGGTGCGCGAATTCTCGGCGTCCGAGGTCGGGACCACCATGCTGGTGTCCGGTCTGGCCATGTTCATCACCGGCCCCCTGGCCGGCCGCTGGGTTCGCCAGATCGACGCCCGTATCCCGATGTTCTGCGGCTTCTGCATGATCGCCTGGGGCATGTGGCTGGGCCACGCGATCAACGACGAATGGGGATTCTGGGAGTTCGCCTGGCTGCAGGCCTTCCGCGGGGTGGGGGTGATGATCGCCATGATCGCCACGACCCAGCTGACCATGAGCACCCTGGCGCCGGATCTGATCAAGGACGCGTCAGGCCTGCTGAATCTGTCGCGCAACGTCGGCGGCGCGCTTGGCATGGCGATCCTGTCGACCAGCCTCACCACCCGGACGGCGGTGCACATGAACGAGCTGTCGGCCAAGGTCGGCACGGACTCGATCCAGGCCCAGGGCATGCTGGCCGGACTGACCGCCCGCATGCAGCAGCTCGGCGTGATCGATCCGGACGGGGCGGCGATGAAGGCCTTCCAGTACATGATCCATCAGAAGGCCCAGGTGCTGGCCTTCGGCGACGGCTTCGCGCTGCTGGCCATCGGTGCCCTGGCGGCGGCCGCGCTGTCGCTGCTGACCTCGCCAGGCAACACGCCCATTCCACAGCTGGACGCCAAGGCCGGGGAAGAGCCCTAGATGCCCAGACTCGTCGGACAGATCGATCTCGCCAAGACCGAGGCCATCCTCGACGCCGCCTCCGAGGTGCTGGGCGAGCGGGGCCTGGCCGCGCCGATGGAGGCGATCGCCCGCCGCGCCGGCGTGTCGAAACAGACGGTCTACAACCACTATGGCAGCAAGGCCGAGCTGATCCGGGCGCTGGTCGACCGGCGTGTGGTCAGCATCACCGCCTCCTTGCGCGAGCCGGGGGCGGAGGAGCATCCGCAGGACGCGCTGGCCGCCTATGCCCGCACGGTGCTGAAGGTGGTCAACGGCGGCAACTACGGCCTGATGCGGGTGACCATCCAGAGCGCCGGAGAAATGCCCGACCTGGCCCGGGCGGTGTTCGAGGCCGGTCCCGTGCGTTCCCGCGCCCAGCTGGCCGCCTTTCTGGAGATGGAGACCCGCGCCGGTCGCATGAACGTCGCCGACCCGCTGCAGGCGGCCGAGTTCTTCAGCGGCATGGTGCTGGGCCAGCGTCAGACCCAGGCGCTGATGAACCTGGGCCCCGACCTGACCGAGGACGAAATCGAGACCCTGGCCGCCGAGGTGGCGCGGATCTTCATGCGGGCCTACGCGGTGTAGGGGCTACCCCTCGGCCGGCTCGCCGTCGGGCAGGCCGATCATGTGGAAGCCGGCGTCGACGTGGACCACTTCACCGGTCGTCGAGAAGCCAAGGTCCGACAGCAGCCACAGCGCCGCCCCGGCCACGCCCTCCATCGAGGTGTCTTCCTTCAGGGCGCTGAAGGCCCGGCCCTGGCTGAGCATGCCCCGGCCGCCGGAGATGCCGGCCAGAGACAGGGTGCGCATGGCCCCGGCCGAGATGGCGTTGACCCGGATGCCCTTGGGGCCGAGGTCGCGGGCGATGTAGCGGGTCGCCGCCTCCAGCGCCGCCTTGGCCACGCCCATGGTGTTGTAGTTGGGAATGACCCGCTCGGCGCCCAGGTAGGTCATGGTGATCATCGCGCCGCCGTTCGGCATCATCTTCGACGCCCTCTTGGCGCAGTCGACGAAGCTGAAGGCCGAGATGTTCATGGCCCGCAGGAAACCCTCGCGGGTGGTGTTCTCGACGAACGAGCCCTTGAGCTCGTCCTTGTTGGCGAAGGCGATCGAGTGGACGAAGGCGTCGAGGGTCCCGAAGTCCTTCTCCAGCTGGCCGAAGGCGGCGTCCATCGAGGCGTCGTCAGTGACTTCCATGGGGACGAAGGTCTTGACCCCGATACTTTCGCCCAGCGGCCGGACGCGCTTTTCCATGTCGGGCAGGTAGGCGAAGGCCAGCTCGGCGCCCTGGGCGGCCAGCTGCGAGGCGATGCCCCAGGCGATGGAGTTGTGGTTCGCAACGCCGGTGACCAGGGCTTTCTTGCCCTTCATCAGCTCGCCCCTGGGGAAATTGTAGTCGTCGGCCATCTGGGAGTTTTCCGTGTCTTCTTGGAAGGTGGCGGCGGGTTCTACACCCGCGCCATGATCAGGCAGCCGTTGGTGCCGCCGAAGCCGAAGCTGTTGGACATCACTGTCTCGACCTGCCGGTCGGCCCGCTTGCGCAGGATGGGCATGTCCTCGAACGCCGGATCGAGGGTCTCGATATGGGCGCTCTCGGCCAGGAAGCCGTTGTTCATCATCAGGATGGAGTAGATGGCCTCCTGCGCGCCGGCGGCGCCCAGGCTGTGGCCGGTCAGGGACTTGGTCGAGGAGATGGCCGGGGCGGTCTTGCCGAACACGGCGCGGACCGCTTCCATCTCCTTGATGTCGCCGACCGGCGTGGAGGTGCCGTGCGGGTTGAGGTAGTCGATGGTGCGACCGCCGGCCCCGGCCAGCGCCAGGTTCATGCAGCGGGTCGCGCCTTCGCCCGAGGGGGCGACCATGTCGAAGCCGTCCGAGTTGGCCGCGTAGCCGACGACTTCGCCATAGATCTTCGCGCCGCGCGCCTTCGCGCGCTCGTACTCTTCCAGCACCACGATCCCGGCCCCGCCGGCGATGACGAAGCCGTCGCGGTTGGCGTCATAGGCACGGCTTGCGGTGGCCGGGCGGTCGTTGAAGTTGCTGCTCATCGCGCCCATGGCGTCGAACAGGTTGGACAGCGACCAGTCCAGCTCCTCGGTCCCGCCGGCGAAGACCACGTCCTGCTTGCCCCAGGCGATCTGCTCGTAGGCCGAGCCGATGCAGTGGGTGGAGGTGGCGCAGGCCGAGCTGATCGAGAAGTTCAGGCCGCGGATCTTGAACCAGGTGGCCAGGGTGGCCGAGGCGCCCGAGCTCATCGCCTTGGGCACCGCGAACGGGCCGATGCGCTTGGGGCCCTTCTCGCGCGTGGTGGCGGCGGCCTCGATGATGATCTTCGTCGAGGGCCCGCCGGCGCCGACGATCAGGCCGGTGCGGTCGTTGGAGACCTCGGTCTCCTCCAGGCCGGAGTCGGCGATGGCCTGCTCCATGGCGACATGGGCCCAGCCGGTGCCCTGCGCCAGGAAGCGCGCGGCGCGGCGATCGACCAGGGATTCCCAGTCGCAGTCGGGCGCGGCCTGCACCTGGCTGCGGAAGCCGAGATCGGCGTACTCCTGGGTGAACCTGATCCCCGACTTCGCATCGCGCAGCGAGGCGATGACCTCATCGGCGTTGGACCCGATGGACGAGACGATACCGAGACCGGTGACGACAACGCGCCGCATGAACTACTCCCAGGGTTTCCCGTTGAGGCCGCTCCGCCATGGAGCGGCCGCCCGCGCCGGTCTTTCAGGTCAGACCATGTCCTTCGGGTCGAAAAGGCCGACCCGCAGGTCCTTGGCCTCATAGATGAGCTTTCCGTCGGCCTCGAGCACGCCGTCGCCGATACCCATGACCAGCTTGCGGTTGATCACCCGCTTGAGGTCGATGCGATAGCGGACCTGCTTGATGTTGGGAGTTACCTGGCCGGAGAACTTCACCTCGCCGACGCCCAGGGCGCGGCCGCGGCCGGGGCCGCCGATCCAGCCGAGGTAGAAGCCGACCAGCTGCCACATGGCGTCCAGGCCGAGACAGCCGGGCATCACCGGGTCGTTGTTGAAGTGGCAGGCGAAGAACCAGAGGTCCGGCTTGATATCCAGCTCGGCGAACACCTGGCCCTTGTCGTAGGCGCCGCCCTCGTTGGTGATGTGCGTGATGCGGTCGAACATCAGCATCGGCGGCATGGGCAGCTGGGCGTTGCCGGGCCCGAAGGTCTCGTCGCGGCCGCAGGCGATCAGTTCGTCGTGGCTGTAGCTGGACTGGGCCATGGGCGGCGGGGTCGTCGAGGTCATGCGTCACCGGGGCTTCGCCGCCTTCGGGGCGGCCGAACAAGGGGTGGGGTTAGCACTTAAGGCAGGCGGCCTCAATGTTCCCGGGGCCGACAGGGCGTCGGCCCGCCCGCGCCCCAGACCTCGGAGGCCTGGACCCAGCCCTTGCGGCCGCCGGCCTTGACCTGTCGCCAGTCGCCCTCGGCCGTCTCCAGCGTCGCCACGGCCGTGGGGTTGAGCCAGGCGACGACCCTGGCGCCCTCGCGCGGCTCGGCCAGCAGCGCGACCTGCCCCGGCTTGACCCGCATCACCGCCTGGGTTCCGATCAGACCGCGCTTGTGGACCCAGCCGGCCGCGCCGTCCGGGCCCCGGACACGGCGCCAGTCGCTGGTTTCGGCGATCACCTCGACCGGCATGCCCCTGGCGTACCAGGTCCAGAGGATGCGGTGATCCTCGCCAGGACCGTTGCGGGCGTTGATCTCGTTGTACTCCAGAGACAGGAAGCGTGGCACCGGCTGCAGAGAGGGCGTGTCGCACACCGCCTCGCCCGGGCGGTCGCAGGCGGCCAGCATAAACACCGTCGCCATCGCCGCGAGCAGAAGCGCTTTGTTTGTCGGCGCCAGCATTTCTGAACGCATCACAATCCAGCCTTCCCTTGGCCCCCCGCCGGGCCTTTGCTAAGGGTTCGCCGAGCCCTTCAAGGGCCCAACGTCCGCACCGAAAGCGTCCATGGCCGCCAAGAAGCCGAAAGTCATCGTCACGCGCAAGCTGCCCGACCCGGTTGAAACCCGGATGCGGGAGCTTTTTGACACCGAACTCAACGTCGACGACCGTCCAATGACGGCCGACGAGCTGGTCGACGCCATGGGGCGCTGCGACGTGTTGGTGCCCACCATCACCGACCGCCTCGACTCGCGCCTGCTGTCGCGGGCCGGCGAGCGGCTGAAGCTGATCGCCAACTTCGGGGCCGGGGTCGACAACATCGACGTGGCCACCGCCAACCAGCGCGGCTTCATCGTCACCAACACCCCGGGCGTCCTGACCGAGGACACCGCCGACCTGACCATGAGCCTGATCATGGCCAGCACCCGCCGCATCGTCGAAGGCGCGGCCGTGGTGCAGTCGGGCGGCTTCCAGGGCTGGTCGCCGACCTGGATGCTGGGCCGCCGCCTGTGGGGCAAGCGGCTGGGCATCATCGGCATGGGCCGCATCGGCCAGGCCCTGGCACGTCGCGGCGCCGCCTTCGGCCTGTCGATCCACTATCACAACCGCAAGCCGGTCAGCCCGCGCGTGGCCGACGAGCTGGGCGCCACCTACTGGGAAAGCCTGGACCAGATGCTGGCCCGGATGGACATCGTCTCGGTCAACTGCCCGCACACCCCGGCCACCTACCACCTGCTGTCGGCCCGCCGCCTGAAGCTGCTGCAGCCTCACGCGGTGGTCGTGAACACGGCGCGCGGCGAGATCATCGACGAGGGCGCCCTGGCCAACATGCTGGCCCGGGGCGAGATCGCCGGCGCCGGCCTCGACGTCTACGAGCACGAGCCGGCGGTGAACCCCAAGCTGCTCAAGCTCCCCAACGTCGTCCTGCTGCCCCACATGGGCTCGGCCACTGTCGAGGGGCGCATCGACATGGGCGACAAGGTCATCGTCAACATCAAGACCTTCATGGACGGCCACCGGCCGCCGGACCGGGTCATCCCGTCGATGCTGTAACCCGGTAGGGACATGTTCCGGCGCAGCCGGTACGTGTCCCCCACCCGGTGATGACCACGAAGCCGCGCGTCCTTCGACACGCCGCTGCGCGGCTGCTCAGGATGACGTGTTCAGAGGGTTATCCACCCACGTCATGCTGAGCAGCGCTCGAAGAGCGCGTGTCGAAGCACGCAAGGTGACCGCCGCGAACGGCTGATGGGGACACGTACCGGCGTAGCCGGAACATGTCCCCCGGCCACCTCACGGCCTGGCCACGAACACCTTCGCCTTCAGCCACGCCGCCAGGTCCGCCGCCGAGCGGTCGGGGATCTGTTCCATGGGGACGTGGCCGACCTTGTCGTAGATGATGACCTGCGCGCCAGGGATGGCGTCGCCGAACCGGCCGGCGGCGGAGACGGGGATCAGGCGGTCCTCCGTGCCGTGCAGGACCAGGGTCGGGGCGGTGATGGCCGCCAGCTTTTCCTTCGTCGCCGCGTCCTTGGGATCGAAGCTGCTCATCAGGCCCAGGATGATGTCCTTTTGGCCCGGGGCGCGGGCCATCTCGACGTAGCGGGCGACCATGGCGTCGGTGGCCATGTCCGGGGTGGGTTCGAAGGCGTCGCGCAGGCCGGCGCGGGTCATGGTGCTGACGTCGAGGTCCTTGACGATGGCCCGGCCGACCGGGTTGCGCAGCACCTTGAAGATGAACGGCCCCTCGTCGCCCTCCTCCCGCGGCTCCAGCCAGCCGGCGGCGTTGACCAGCACGGCGCCCTGAACCTTGTCCGGATGGGCCAGGGTGTAGGCCCAGGTCACCCCGCCGCCCATCGAGTTGCCGATCAGCACGAACTTTTCGACGCCCAGCTTGCCGACGGTCTCGTCGACGATGTCGACAAAGCCCGTGCGCTTGAGGATGTAGCCCTCCGGCGCGCTCGTCAGGCCGTGGCCGGGCAGGTCGAGGCTGATGATGCGGTACTCGGCCCCCAGCCGCTTCACCCAGGGCTCCCAGGTCTCGAGGTTGGCCGAGAAGCCGTGGACCATGACCAGCACCGGCCCGGCCTTGTTGCCCTGGTCGCGGTAGTGGACGCGGACGCCGTCCTTGAGGGTCACGTACTGCGAGGCCGGGGTGGCGTATTTCGCCTCCAGTGTCTCGTAGGGGATGGCCGGACGCCGCAGGGACAGCCAGCCGCCGACCAGCACCACGGCGACCACGACCAGCAGGCCGACCAGCACCTTGCCCAACGTCTTCATCCTGCGTTCCCCCGTCTTGTCTCGTTGACGGGGATGAGAGGGCGCGAACGGAGTTCGGTCAAGTCACGTCAGGTGCTCAGGTTCCTCCCCGTTGGGGGAGGTGGCTCTGCGTAGCTCAAAGAGCGAAGCAGAGACGGAGGGGGTCGCATCGGCGTCTGAAACACCCCCTCAGTCACCGCTTCGCGGCGACAGCTCCCCCAGAGGGGAGCATCTCGACTGGTGGCCGCCGCAAAGGGCGATTGACCAAGTCTAGCCGCAGGCCGGGCAGTCCGGATCGGCGCCGATGCGGACGGTGCGGGTCTCCCCGGCCAGGGCGTCGTAGATCAGGAGCCGCCCGGCCAGCGGCTCTCCGGCCCCGGTGATGACCTTCACTGCCTCCAGCGCCATCATCGACCCGACCACCCCGCCCAGCGCCCCGATGACCCCGACCGAGACACAGGTGTCGGCGTCGGGCGGGATCTCCGGCACCAGGCAGCGGTAGCAGGGCTTGCCCGGAAACACCCCGACCTGGCCGGTCCAGCGGGCGATGGCCCCGCTGACCAGGGCCCTGCCCTCCGCCAGGCAGGCGTCGGACACAGCGAAGCGGGTGGCGAAGTCGTCCGTGCCGTCGAGGATCAGGTCGTAGCCGGCGACCAGCGCGGCGGCGTTGTCGGCGGTGACCGCCACCGCGTGCGGCTCGATGACGATCTCGGGATTGAGCGCCGACAGGTGCTCCGCGGCCGCCTCGACCTTCAGCCGGCCGACGTCGGCGGTGGCGTAGATCACCTGCCGCTGCAGGTTGGACAGGGCCGCGGTGTCGGGATCGGCCAGGCCGATGCGGCCGACGCCGGCGGCGGCGAGGTAGAGGGCGGCGGGCGCGCCCAGCCCCCCGGCGCCGACCATCAGCACGCTGGCGGCCTTGAGCCTCTGCTGCCCCGGCCCACCGATCTCGCGCAGGACAAGATGGCGGGCGTAGCGTTCGACCTCGCTGTCCGAAAACGCCATGTCCTTGACCTCACATGTCGGCGCGGCCACATCGAAAGCCATGCAGAACGCGACGAACTTCCCCGACTGGCACGGCACCACCATCCTGGCGGTGCGCAAGAACGGCAAGACCGTGGTGGCCGGCGACGGTCAGGTCTCCATGGGCCAGACCGTGGTCAAGGGCAACGCCCGAAAGGTGCGCACCCTGGCCGGCGGCAAGGTGATCGCCGGGTTCGCCGGCGCCACCGCCGACGCCTTCACCCTGATCGAGCGGCTGGAGGCGAAGCTGGAGCAGTTCCCCGGCCAGCTGGCCCGGGCCTGCGTCGAACTGGCCAAGGACTGGCGCACCGACCGCTACCTGCGCCGGCTGGAGGCCATGCTGCTGGTGGCCGACGAGAGCGCCATCTACACCGTCACCGGCGTGGGCGACGTGCTGGAGCCGGAAGGCGGCGTGGCCGCCATCGGCTCGGGCGGCAACTACGCCCTGGCCGCCGCCAAGGCCCTGGCCGAGCACACCGACCTCTCCGCCGAGGAGGTCGCCCGCAAGGCCATGGCCATCGCCGCCGAGATCTGCGTCTACACCAATGGCCAGCTGACGGTGGAAAGCCTGGGCTGATGATGAGCGACATACCCTACAGCTTCCGGCGGGCGACCGAGGACGACATTCCCCTGCTGCAGCGCTGGCGCGCGGCGCCGCAGGTCGCCCGATGGTGGGAAGACAGCGATCCGACTCACGAGGACCTGCTCGAGGACCTGGACGAGACCGATACGCGGATATGGATCGTTTCGCTCGGCGAGCGGCCGTTCGCCTATCTGCAGGACTATGATCCCCACGCCTGGCCCGGACATCACTTCAGCTTCCTGCCGCCGGGCTCGCGGGGCATCGACCAATACATCGGCGAGCCCGACCTGCTGGACCAGGGCCACGGCAGCGCCTTCATCCGCGCCCACGTCGACCGGCTGTTCGCCGAGGGCGCGCCGGCGGTCGGCGTCGATCCCTCGCCCGACAACCTCCGCGCCATCCGCTGCTACGAGAAGGCCGGATTCACGGCCGGCGAGGTCAAGAGCACGGACTGGGGCCGCTCGCTGCTGATGGTCAGCCGGGCGAATGCGGAGCGCTGAATGGCGGCATCCGACCCCTACGCCTTCCGGGAAATGACCGTCGACGACCTGCCGATGGTCGCCCGCTGGCTGGCGACGCCTGAGGTGGTCGAATGTTGGGGGGCCTTGGCAGCCCCTTACCCCGTCATCGTCGGACTTGTTCCGACGACCCATGCGTGGTGAGGAAGGCGAGATTGCGCCGCGTGACCGACAGGCCGTGTTCATGGGTGGTCGGAACAAGTCCGACCATGACGGAAAAAGGGGGTAGAAGCTGACGCCCTGCGTCCTTCGACACGCCCGCTGCGCGGGCTGCTCAGGATGACGTCGATTGAAGGCTACCCACCCACGTCATGCTGAGCAGCGACCACAGGTCGCGTGTCGAAGCACGCAGGACCTGTCCGGGACTTTACGGGACATCCGCGCCGACCGGATGGTCGGCCGGTCTGGGCAGGGATGGCCAAATCAGGCGATCCTGGCTTTACGATGGGACCCGACGTCCTCGCCGGCCGGCGCCGCGGGCCCCATTTCACCGTCTGGAACAAACAGATGAACGGCGACTGGAACTGGCTGTTCGAGGACGGCGGGCTGAGTGCGGTGACGGGCCTGCCGCCGATGGACAGCGGCGAGGCCCTGGCCCAGGTGCTGGCGATCGAGGAGGCTCTGGCCGCCGTGGCCGAGACCGACCTGAAGTCCGGATTCCTGACGGTCTACGCCGACGACGGCCGCATGCGGGGCGCGGTCGAGCCGCCGGCGCCGGACCGCGACGCGGGGGAGGTCGAGATGGCCACCCGGCCGGCGGCGGCGCGGCTGACGACCCTGGGGGGCGAGGCCTCTGAAGCCGGTGATCTGGTCTGGACCTATGGCGTGATTGACTGGTCCGGCATTGGAGGGGAGACCAAAGGTCACTATGTGCGCGTGTGGCAACGCCGCGCCGAGGGCTGGCGGATCGTCTTCGACGACCTGCTGCTCGCCGCGCCGCCGAGGCCCAACTAGGACAGCAGAACAGGGTCCGTATGACCGAGTTTTCCCCGCGCGAGATCGTTTCCGAGCTCGACCGCTACATCGTCGGCCAGGATGAGGCCAAGCGCGCCGTCGCCGTGGCCCTGCGCAACCGCTGGCGCCGACGCCGCGTGCCGGACGACCTGCGCGACGAGGTGACGCCCAAGAACATCCTGATGATCGGCCCGACCGGCGTGGGCAAGACCGAGATCGCCCGGCGACTGGCGAAACTGGCCCAGGCGCCGTTCCTGAAGGTCGAGGCCACCAAGTTCACCGAGGTCGGCTATGTCGGCCGCGACGTCGACCAGATCATGCGCGACCTGGTCGAGAGCGCCATGGCCATGGTCCGCGACAAACGCCGCGCCGCCGTTCGCGCCCGGGCCGAGGCCGCCGCCGAGGAACGCATCCTCGACGCCCTGACCGGCCCCGGCTCGACCGCCGCCCGCGAGGCCTTCCGCAAGAAGCTGCGGGCCGGCGAGCTGAACGACAAGGAGGTCGAGCTGCAGCTGGCCGACACCGCCTCGCCGTTCCAGGGCATGGACATTCCCGGCCAGCCGGGCGCCTCGATGGGCATGCTCAATCTGGGCGACATGTTCGGCAAGGCCTTCGGCAGCCGCACCCGCACCCACAAGACGACAGTGGCCGGCGCCCACGCGCCGCTGATCGCCGAGGAGAGCGACAAGCTGCTCGACCAGGAGGCCCTGACCCAGGAAGCCCTCGAGCTGGCCGAGAACCAGGGCATCGTCTTCCTCGACGAGATCGACAAGGTGGCCAGCCGCTCCGACCGGCCCGGCGGCGGCGACGTCTCCCGCGAGGGGGTGCAGCGCGACCTGCTGCCGCTCATCGAGGGCACGACGGTGTCGACCAAGTACGGGCCGGTGAAGACCGACCACGTCCTGTTCATCGCCTCCGGCGCCTTCCATGTCGCCAAGCCGTCCGACCTGCTGCCCGAGCTGCAGGGCCGGCTGCCGATCCGGGTCGAGCTCAAGGCCCTGACCCGCGACGACATGCGCCGCATCCTGACCGAGCCGGAGGCCAACCTGATCCGCCAGCACCAGGCGCTGCTGGCCACCGAGAGCGTCGACCTGGTCTTCACCGAGGACGCCATCGACGCCCTGGCCGACGCCGCCGTGGCGGTGAACGGCAGCCTCGAGAACATCGGCGCCCGCCGCCTGCAGACCATCCTCGAAAAGGTCGTCGAGGAGATCAGCTTCACCGCCGCCGACCGCGGCGGCCAGACGGTGACGGTGGACGCGGCCTATGTGAAGGACCGGATCGGGGCGCTGGCGGCGGACGTGGATCTGAGCCGGTTTATCTTGTGATCGTCCACTAACCCCCGTCATCGTCGGAACAAGTCCGACGATGACGAAGGAGGGGAAGGAGGGGATGCGGCGTTGCGTGCTTCGACACGCGCTCTTCGAGCGCTGCTCAGCATGACGTGGGTGGGTGGCCTACTAGCGACGTCATCCTGAGCAGCCGCGCAGCGGCGTGTCGAAGGACGCACAGCCTCACCCCGCCCGCGCCACCGCCTCCATCCCCAGGATCGCCGCCTTGCGGCCCAGGCCCCAGTGATACCCGGTCAGCCGCCCGTCGCGGGCGATCACGCGGTGGCAGGGGATCAGCAGGCTCACCGGATTGGCGCCGATCGCCGCCCCCGCCGCCTGAAACGCGCGAGGCTTGCCCGCCCAGCCGGCCACCTCGCCATAGGTGGCGGTGTGGCCGGCCGGGATGCGCAGCAGGGCCTTCCAGACCTGGATGTGGAACGGCGTGCCGATCAGCACCAGCGGCACGGGCCCGCCCGCGCCGCCGAAGGCCGCCAGCGCCATATCGCCGGCCGCCGCATCGTCGCGGACCCAGTCGGCGGCCGGGAAGCGGCGGTGCATATCAGCGAAGGCGGCGTCCTCCTCGCCCTCGCCGGCGAAGCCGAGGCCCGCCAGCCCGCGCGGGGCGATGGCGAACAGGCCCCGGCCGAACGGCGTGGGCGCGAGGCCCCAGCGCAGGGTCAGGCCCTCGCCCCGCCGCCGCGCCTCGCCCGGCGTCACCGCCTCCTGGGCGATGAACAGGTCATGCAGGCGCGAGGGGCCCGACAGGCCGGCGTCGAAGGCGGCGTCCAGCACGCTGGCGCCCGCTTCCAGGCTGCGCCGCGCCTCGGCATGGGCGATGGCCCCGACGAAGGTCTTGGGGCTGACCCCGGCCCAGCGGGTGAAGATGCGCTGGAAGTGGAAGGGCGAGAGGCCCACCGCCTCGGCCGCGTCGTCCAGCGAGGGGTGGTCCTGCCAGTGGTCGGCCAGCCAGGCCAGCGCCCGCTCCATGCGGTGATAGTCGCGGGCGCGGTCCTCGAGCTGGACAAGGGTGGCGGTCATCGGGTCATCGATCATGTCACGGGCCATGCGCGCAAGTTAGGAACCGGCGGCCGACCGCTCCACCCGGTTCTTGCGGTCAGGCCGGCAGGGCCGCGCCGGTCGGATACCGCTCGGCCCGGGCCGCGCGCAGGGCGTCGTCCAGCGCCCGGCCGAGGTCTGCCCGCTCTTCGGGGCTCAGCGCCCGGCCGACCAGGTAGCGCTTGCGGTGCATGCGCAGCCGCACCTTGGTATCGTCCTGGCCGTAGGGCTCGACATCGAGGCCGGTGAAGGCGGTGGGCGAGGTCCAGACGGTACGGTTGCCTGCTTCGGACTCCAGCCAGATCTCCACCTGCTCGGCGCTGACCCGCACCCGCTCCTTGCGCGCCGCCGCCCGGAAGCTGGCGCGGAAGGCGAGCCAGATGAACAGCACATCGAGCCCCAGGAAGATCGGGGCCGGCCAGGCGCCGATGACGAAGAAGAACAGCGAGAACACCGAACAGGCCGCCGCGACCACGCCGAGAATGACCTTGAACCCCAGCGGGCTCAGCGAGGCGTTCTGGCGGATTTCCGCATCCATGTAGAGCCGGCCGGACATGGGCGGGAACATAGGTCGCGACCCCCGTCTTGGCGAGCGCGCCGGGTCACGCCATCTTCACCGTCGATGAAGAAGCCCGCCACGCGCCGTAAACGCCTGACGCCCAAAGAGCGGGCCCGCGTCGACGACCTGTTCGACCGCTTCTCGACCCTGTCGGACGACCCGCGCACCGAGCTGCATTTCACCAGCCCCTTCACCCTGGTGGTGGCCGTGGCCCTGTCGGCCCAGGCGACCGACGTGGGGGTCAACAAGGCGACCGCGAAGCTGTTTCCGGTGGCCGACACCCCCGCCGACATGGCCGCGCTCGGGGTCGAGGGTCTGATCCCCTACATCAACTCGATCGGCCTGTTCCGGAACAAGGCGAAGAACGTCATCGCCCTGTCGGAGATCATCCTGCAGAAGCACGGCGGCGAGGTGCCGCTGAACCGCGCCGACCTCGAAGCCCTGCCCGGCGTCGGCCGCAAGACCGCCAGCGTGGTGCTGAACGAACTGGGCATCGAGCCGGCCATCGCCGTCGACACCCACGTCTTCCGCGTCTCGCACCGACTGAAGCTCAGCGTCGGCAAGACGCCGGACAAGGTCGAGCAGGACCTGATGGCCATCGTGCCCGAGCCCTACCTGACCCGAGCCCACCACTGGCTGATCCTGCACGGCCGGTATGTGTGCGTGGCCCGCAAGCCCAAGTGCCTGGAGTGTCGGGTGGCGGACCTGTGTCCGTCGCGGGAGTTGTTCGTGGGGGGGTGAGGGGCGGAGCGGGTTGTCGGCTTTCGACCTGTTGCAGACCGTCGCGTTTCGATGCGAGATCACCCCGTGGCGAACCACTGCTGCGAAATGATGCGGACGAATGTGGAGTCTGTTTGTGAGCAGCATCCAGACCGACACGACTGTCCGGACTGCCTGATCGACTTCTGGCCCGACGCACCTGCCTACGGCATCATGATCCATGACGGCGGAAGCAGCACGATAGAGATCAGCTACTGCCCTTGGTGTGGGACGAAGCTTCCGAGCCGGTAGCAGCGACCGCTTCCCACCCTGAGCTGATTCTACGCCCCCACTTTCCCCCCGCTCATCCTCGCGGAAGCGAGGGCCCAGGCTTTGTTGAACGTGCACGTATTGTGGGGGTCTGGCCGCTCGCAATCCCTTGCGCTGATTGCGCCCGCCGTAAACCTGGGTCCTCGCTTCCGCGAGGATGAGCGGAGTTGGGGGGGCTCCACCGTCGGCGGTCCAGGCCCTGATGCCTTGGCGGAGCATTGCGCGGGCGGGCGTCCTGCTCAAGGACCGGCTTTGCCGGCCGCTCCGCGGCGGCCCGCAGGGCCGCCCTTGACCAGGGCGACCGCTCGCGCTCCCATTCCATCAAGGCCGAAGGGCAGGTGTGGTCAGGGCTGCCTCGCGTCTTTCCTCCCCGGCTTGCCGGGGAGGGGGACCACGCGGAGCGTGGTGGAGGGGAGACGCTGCCGCGGTCTCTTCTTTCGGCGCCAGAAGCTGTCAGCGGGCGGCATCTCCCCTCCACCGCGCGTTGCGCGGTCCCCCTCCCCACGATGTGGGGAGGATTGAGTTCACTGGAGAAAATAGGGGGATATCTCAAATCTATCCCCCTCCGCTCCAACCACCCCCATACTCATCAAGTCCCCGTCGCGGGGGAGGGCGCCTGGTACCAGCCCGATGCGGCGGCGGGGAGTGGTCGAGCGGGATCAGGCGGAGGGGACGTAAGCCTCCATTCCGGGCTTGCGCTGGTGTGCAGGCCCGCCCGTTCGTGGGCAGCAGTTCGAGCCGACCGGAGAGGCCGGGCGGGGAGAGTCCGGGACAAAAGGGTGAACAGCCCTGCGCATCCCGGGCCTGCGAGATAACGACCACGCGGAGCGCTGACCTTCGTCGAAACGGCCCAATACTACCCCTTATGCCGGGCGAAGGCCCGGCGCTCCGCCCCCTCCCCAACCTTTTCGGGTCAAACCGCTAGAGGAGGCGAAACCGTGCCTTCAGCCCAGCGCCGCCTTCACCGCCGCCGCGAACCGCGCCCCGGCCTCCGGGCAATGCTCGAAGAACAGGTCAGGCTCGATGGCTTCCAGCTCCATGACCCTCAGCGAGCCGTCCAGATGCCGGATCAGGTCGACGCGGGCGTAGACGGGGGTTTCGTCCAGGGCGGCGAAGACCGCCGCCGCGACGTCCATGGCCTCGTCCGAGGGGGTCGCCGGGCCGATGGTCGAGCCGAACTGCGGCTGGACGCGGAAGTCGCCGGCCCGGGCCACCTTGCCGACCGCATGGCTGAAGACGCCGCCGAAATGCAGCATGGAGAGCTCGCCCTCGCCGCCGACCGAGGGCAGGAAGGGCTGGATCATGGCCGGGCCGGTCGGGCCGTTCTCCAGCACGGCGCCGGGCGCGAGGCGGATGGTCTCGTGCGAGCCGCCGGAGATCTGCGGCTTGATGACCAGCTCGCCGCCGCCGAGCAGGTCGCGGGCTTCCTCGACGGCTTTCGGCGTGGCGCGGTCGGCGAAGATCGTCGGCACGACCGGGACGTCGGCGTCCTCGAGCTCCGCCAGATAGGTCTTGGCGGTGTTCCAGCGCAGCAGAGCGATGCTGTTCAACGTGCGCACGCCGGACGCGGCCAGGGCGTCCAGCATCGCCCGCCAGCGCGCGGGCTCCAGATGATAGGCCCAGGCCAGCAGCGGCATGACGACATCGGCGTCGGTCTCGGAGGCCCGGGTCCAGGGCAGCGGCTCGGCGATCAGCCCCTCCGCCGCCAGCGGGGCGGCGTAGCGGTCGAAGTAGGCGCGCCAGGCCCGGTCATAGGGGCTGTCGGCGGCGGGGGTCAGGAGGGCGATCCGGGTCATGGGACGCCCGGTACCGCCCTCCGCCCCTTGTCGTCAAACGCCCTGGACGAGGACCACGCGGTAGTCGGCGCCCTTGAACCGGTGGGCGCGGGCGGCGGTGTAGGCGGGGCTGTCGTACCAGGCCCTGGCCTCTTCGACGGTCGGGAAGGAGACGACGACCACGCCCTCGACCTCGGGGCCCTCGAGGACCTCGTGCTTGCCGTAGACCACGTGCGGGGTCACGGCATGACCCGCCATCGACGGCCCGGCGAGGCCGGAGTAGGTGGCGAGCTCACCCGCGTCGGTGGTCTTGTCCCGGGTGAAGATCAGATAGGCGGCCATGGTTTCGCTCCCTGCGATGATTTCGGCGGGGACCCTGGCGGCGCTGCCGGAAGGGAAGTCGAGCGGCCTGTACCGCTCGGCGTTCATTGCCCCGAAGGGCCTTTTCCCGTAACGACCGCCATCTGTTTCCGCGCGAGATGCAACGCCCCATGACCGCCCTCTACGACGTCGCCGCCATCGGCAACGCCATCGTCGACGTGATCGCCCCCTGCGATGAAGCCTTCCTGACGACCGAGGGCCTGGCCAAGGGCTCGATGCAGCTGGTCGACGAGGCCCAGGCCATCGCCCTGTACGGGCGGATGAAGGCCGGGATGGAGACCTCCGGCGGCTCGGCCGGCAACACCGTGGCGGGCATCGCCAGCTTCGGCGGCCGGGCGGCCTATCTGGGCAAGGTGGCGACCGACCAGCTGGGCGACGTCTACGAGCACGACATGAAGGCCATCGGCGTGGCTTTCGACACCACCCGCCTGACCGGCGGCCCGGCGACGGCCCGCAGCATGATCAACGTCACGCCCGACGGCCAGCGGACCATGTGCACCTATCTGGGCGCTTCCATCGAGCTGACCCCCGACGACGTGAAGCCGGAGATCATCGAGCAGTCGACCATCGTCTACCTCGAAGGTTACCTGTTCGACCCCAGCGAGGCGCGCCGCGCCTTCGCCAAGGCGGCGGGCCTGGCCCACGCTGCGGGTCGCCAGATCGCCATCACCCTGTCGGACGCCTTCGTCGTCGACCGTCACCGCGCCGCCCTGCTGGGCTTCATCGAGGGGCAGTGCGACATCGTCCTGGCCAATGAGTCCGAGGTGAAGGCGCTGTTCGAAACCGACGACTTCGACATCGCCGCCGCCAAACTGGGCGCCATGACCAGCATCTGCGCCATCACCCGGGGCGAGGCCGGCTCCCTGGTGCTCGCCGGACGGGATTCGGCGCTGATCCATGCCGTTCCGGTGGAAAAAGTCGTGGACACGACGGGCGCCGGCGACCAATACGCAGCGGGCTTCCTGCTGGGGATCGCGCGCGGCCTGCCGCTGGCGACGGCGGGCAGGCTCGGCGCCCTCGCGGCGGCGGAAGTCATCGGCCACTACGGCCCCAGACCGCAGGTCTCGCTGGAGGCCCTGGCGAAGTCGGAAGGACTGATCTGATGGCCCGGACGGCCGAAGTGGTTCGCGAGACGAAGGAGACGCAGATCCGCGTCTGGATCGATCTCGACGGGACCGGTGAGTCGACGGTTTCGACCGGCATCGGCTTCTTCGACCACATGCTGGAGGGCTTCGCCCGCCACGGCGGCTTCGACCTGAAGGTCGAGACCAGGGGCGACCTGCACATCGACATGCACCACACCGTCGAGGACACCGGCATCGTGCTGGGCCAGGCGGTGAAACAGGCGCTGGACGGTTTCAAGGGCATCCGCCGCTTCGGGACCGCCTACATCCCGATGGACGAGACCCTGACCCGCTGCGCGCTGGACCTGTCGAACCGCGCCTATCTGATCTGGAAGGTCGCCTTCGCGCGGCCCAAGGTCGGGGAGATGGACACCGAGCTGTTCAAGGAATTCCACCACGCCTTCGCCATGAACAGCGGCGCCTGCGTGCATATCGAAACCCTGTACGGCGACAATACGCACCACATCGCCGAGAGCGGCTTCAAGGCCTTGGCCCGCGCCCTGCGCGAGGCTGTCGAGCTGGACCCCAAGACCCATGGCCGCGCCCCGTCGACCAAGGGCGTGCTCTAGGAAACCCCTATGCAGAGCGTCGCCCTGATCGACTACGGGTCGGGCAACCTTCGCTCGGCCGAAAAGGCCCTCCGCAAGGCGGCAGAGGCCGCGCCGGCCGACATAGTCGTGACCGCTGATCCCGAGGTCGTGGCCCGCGCCGACCGCCTGGTGCTGCCCGGCGTCGGGGCGTTCGCGGCCTGTATGGCGGCTCTGTCTTCGCGCGACGGCCTGATCGCCGCGATGAGCGAGGCGGTGATGGCGCGCGGGGCGCCCTTCCTGGGCATCTGCGTGGGCATGCAACTGCTCGCCGACCGGGGCCTGGAGTTCGGCAGCACGCCGGGCCTGGGCTGGATCGGCGGCGAAGTGGCCCGCCTGACCCCGTCCGATCCGGCCGCCAAGATCCCGCACATGGGCTGGAACCCGCTGACCGACGTCCGCGACATCCCGCTGATGGCCGGGCTGGGCGCCCACCCGCACATGTATTTTACCCATTCCTTTGCGTTCACGCCGTCTGATCCGTCACATGTGGCGGCCAGCGTCGACCACGGTGGCCGGTTCGCCGCCGCCGTATCGAAGGACAACATCATGGGCGTCCAGTTTCACCCCGAGAAGTCTCAAGGCTCCGGCCTGAGGCTGCTGCAGAACTTCCTGGAGACGCGCGCGTGATCCTCTATCCCGCCATCGACCTGAAGGACGGCCGCTGCGTGCGGCTGCTGCACGGCGACCTCAACAAGGAGACGGTGTTCAACACCTCTCCGGCCGACCAGGCGCAGCAGTTCCAGAAGCAGGGCTTTTCCTGGCTGCACGTCGTGGACCTGAATGGCGCGGTCGAGGGCCGGCCGGTCAACGCCGCCGCGGTGGCCGACATCATGAACGCCATCTCCATTCCCGTGCAGCTGGGCGGCGGCGTGCGGACCATGGCCGCCATCGAGGCCTGGATCGAGGCCGGCATCGACCGGGTGATCCTCGGCACCGTCGCCGTGAAGGACCCGGCCCTGGTCAAGGCCGCCGCCCGCCAGTGGCCCGAGCAGATCGCCGTGGCCATCGATGCGCGGGACGGCATGGTCGCCACCGAGGGCTGGATCGGCGCCTCCGATCTGGGCGTCATCGAGCTGGCCAGACGCTTCGAGGACGCCGGCGTGGCCGCCCTGATCGTCACCGACATCGGCCGCGACGGGGCTATGGTGGGGGTCAATGTCGACCAGGTCGGCGAGGTGGCGGACGCGGTCTCCATCCCGGTCATCGCCTCGGGCGGCATCGCCTCGGTCCGCGACATCGAGCTGCTCAAGGCGCGAACCGGGGTGCCGATCGCCGGCGCGGTGCTGGGCCGCTCGCTCTACGAGGGCGCCGTCGACCCGGCCCAGGCCCTGAGGATCGCCGGCTGATGCTGAAGGTCCGCGTCATCCCCTGCCTTGACGTCAAGGACGGCCGCGTGGTGAAGGGCGTCAACTTCGTCGCCCTGCGCGACGCCGGTGATCCGGTCGAGCAGGCGCGGGCCTACGACGCCGCCGGGGCGGACGAGCTCATGTTCCTCGACATCACCGCCAGCCACGAGGGGCGGGGCGCGATCCTCGACGTGATCGCCCGCACGGCCGACGTCTGCTTCATGCCGGTCTCGGTCGGCGGCGGCGTCCGCACGGTGGAGAACGCCCGCGCCCTGCTGCGGGCCGGGGCCGACAAGGTCTCGATCAATACCGCGGCCGTCGAGGACCCTGACCTGATCAGCCGCATGGCCGACGCCTTCGGCAGCCAGTGCGTTGTCGTGGCCGTAGACTCCAAGGCGCGCGGCGACGGCGGCTGGAACATCTTCACCTACGGCGGTCGCAACGACACGGGCCTGGACGCGGTGGCGTTCGCCGCCCGGGCCGTGGAGAAGGGCGCGGGCGAGATCCTGCTGACCTCGATGGACCGCGACGGGGCCAGGACCGGCTACGACATCGGCCTGCTGCGCGCGGTGACCGGCGCGGTCAGCGTGCCGGTGATCGCCAGCGGCGGGGCGGGCAATGTCGACCATCTGGTCCAGGCGGTCACCGAGGGCCACGCCGACGCGGTGCTGGCGGCCTCGATCTTCCACTTCGGCGAGGTGTCCATCGCGCGGGCCAAACAGGCCATGGCCGAGGCGGGGGTGCCTGTCCGGCTGGTCGAGGGCGTTCCCGCATGAGCCGTCTGACCGAAGTGCTCGACCGCCTGGCTGCCACCATCGAGGGCCGCCGGGGCGCGGATCCGGCCTCGTCCTGGACCGCGAAGCTGCTCGCCGACCCGACCCTGGCGGCGAAGAAGCTGGGCGAGGAAGCCGTCGAGGCCGTGCTGGCCGCGGCGCTGAAGGACGGTGACGCCGTGGCCGCCGAGAGCGCCGACGTCCTCTACCACCTGCTGGCCCTGCTGGCGGCGAGCGGCGTCTCGCTGGACGAGGTCGCCGCGAAGCTGGAAGCCCGCGAGGGCCGGTCCGGCGTCGACGAGAAGGCGAGCCGGAGCTAAGGCCCCGCCGGCGCGAGGCCCAGCCGTTCGGCGTCCGCCGTCGCGCTGAGACCCAGGGCCTCGAACATCTCCGGGCGGCGCGGGCCAAGCCGGGGTGGATAGTGCTTGGCCTTCGCCGGTTTCGGCATGGCCCAGACCTTCAGCACCTTGGCGATGTTGCCGGGCCGCTTGAGCCAGTCGTTGCTCGGCTCGAGCATGTGGAACCCCCGCATGAACTCCCGCAGGAGCGCCGGGTCCGAGCGCAGGGCAGGGGTCAGCGCGTCGTTGGCGAAACTGCGCGCCATAAGGGCCTTCAGGCCGGGTTGCTGATCGCCGGTCAGGGTCTGGCGGGCCCGCTTGATCGCCTGGCGGTCCTGGAAAAGCATGCCGTCGTAGAAGGGCCGAAGGTCGGTCTGCACCGAGTCGCGATAGGCGACGGCGCGCGCGGCCGGGTGGCTGTGGGCGGCGAGGACGTCGCGCAGCAGATGGGCCTCGACGGCGGCGAACGAGCAGCCGCGACCGTAGAGCGGGTTGGTCCGAACAAGGCCGTCCCCGACGACGAAGAGGTTCAGGGCCGCCGGCCTGCCGTCGGTGACAGTATCTCGCCAGCGGCTCTTCAGATCGCCCATGCCGAACACCTTGCTGATCGGCTCGGCGCGATCAGGGTCGGTCCAGCGCGCGACGCCGGGAATCTGCTGGCAGATGCGCTCGAAGATCTCCGGCCGCATCACCGCCTGGCGCAGGGTTTCCTCGATCTCCGGCACCGCCAGGGTGATCGAGAAACAGCCGTTGTCGGCCGGGAAGACGCCGTACTTGATGAAGCCGATGTCGCCGGCGCCCGGAGGCCCGCCGCGCGGCGGCTCCTCCTGCCCCGGACGCAACCGCCAGTGGCGGGTGTAGTAGAGGATCCCGGCGTCCTCGCTCTCCTCGGCGACCCTGACCCCGGCCTCTTCCAGCCAGTCAAAGGTTTGCGACAGCCGGCCGGCGCCGTCGACGACGATGTCGGCGAGCTCGTCCCTCCGGCCGGCGGCGTCCTCGAGGGTCAGGCCGCGACAGACAAATCGGCCCTCTTCGTCCACCTCGCCAACCAGACCGACGACATTGACGCCGCTGTGGATGCGGATGCTGTTCATGCGCTCGACGTAACGGCGCATGACAAGTTCCAGGGTCGTGCGGCGGCTGGTCAGAACGGTCAGCTGGCTGTCTTCCGGCATTGGCCGGTACTTCTCGCGGGCGTGAGCCGTCAGCCCGTCGAAGAAGTTCAGTTCCTGCACGCCGGCCGCGCGCAGATCGTCGAGAAGGCCGGGATGATTGTCGGAAATGACCCGCCGGAGCCGGGCCAGGAAGGCATGGCTGTGTCGCAGGTGGCCCACGCCCCGGCGGCTCCAGTTCTCGAAGGCGTCGTCGGCGCCGCCGTCCGGCGCCGGCGGATCACGCTCCAGCACATCGACGCGCCAGCCGGCGGCGCCCAGAGCCAGGGCGGTGAACAGACCGGCCATGCCGGCCCCAACCACCAAAACACGTTCCGTCATCGCTGACCCCCTGGATCCGTCAGGACTATGACCCGCAGGTGGTGGAGCTGCCAGTGTGTCGCTAGGTCAGGTCCGCGAATTTCCCTTGAGCGCGACATAGAGCGCGCCCTCGCCGCCATGCCGACGGTCAGCCTTTGACACCCCGGCGACGATGGCTCGGAGGGGCGGGGCGGCCAGCCACTCCGGCGTCTGGCGGCGAAGGATCCCTTCACCCAGCGTACCCTTGCCGGTGATAACCAGCACCTCCCGCACGCCTTCGGCATGAGCGCGCAGCAGGAACGACTCCAGCGCAAGGCGCGCGCGATCATGGGTCATGAAGTGAAGGTCTATGCGCGCCTCCAGCGGGTCCCGGCCGCGCACGATGCGGCGCTTGCGGCCTGGCTCGATCGGATCCGGCGGCGGCGTGGTCCTGGAGCGGCTCGCCTTGGGCGGCGGTGCGACCGGCAGATGCGCCGGTGCGGCCCTGGGGTCGATCTTCGGCTTGACCGCTTCAACCTCCGCCGAGGGCAGGGCCATGCCCGGGCGCGGCTTGACGGTGGACGCTACATGGCTCCACAGCCGCGCTTCTTCCGCCTTCAGCTTTCGGGCCATGCTCTCACCCGCCGGCCGGGACGGGGACGAGGCGCCACATGCGCAGGGTGTGGCGGACGCGGCCCGCCTCGACGCCGGCGGCGTCGCCGCTGCCGATGTAGAGGTCGGCCCTCACCTCGCCCTTGATCGCCCCGCCGGTGTCCAGCGCCACGGTCAACCGGCGATAGGTCGGGAAGGCGCCTGTCAGGATCGGGGCGCTGGCGTCGATCCAGAACAACTCCCCGACATCATGGCGAGACAGGTCCACCGCGATGGCGCGACTGGCGGGCAGCGGCACTCCGGCGGCGCCGCTCGCTTCCTTGCCGTCGTCGTCGCTCATCCGGAAAAAGACATAGCGCGGGTTGAGGCGCATGATCTCGTCGGCTTCCGGGCCGCGGTGCTCGGCGAGCCAGCGGCGGATCGCGTCGCCCGAGGTGTCGGAATCCTTGAGCAGACCCCGCTCGCGCATCGGCCTGGCGATGCCCAGGAAGGGCTGGCCGTTGTGCGCGGCAAAGGCGGCGCGTTTTCGGGTTCCGTCGGGAAGGACCAGGATGCCCGACCCCTGGATCTGCAGGAAGAACAGATCCTCCGGGCGCATCCAGGCCAGGATGACCTCCGGCTCGGTCGCCTCGATAGCAGCCCGGTCGGGGTAGGCTTCCGCCCGACCGTCGACGGTGCGTGTGACCTCTCCCGAACCCTTCATCTCGAGGTCGGCCGGGCGGCCGCGCACCGGCGCGGTGAACCCGGCGCGGCGCGAGAAGCGGGCCTCGTAACGCGGTGCGAAATAGGCGGTAAGCAGTCCCGGGTCCTGCAACGCGACCGGCCGGAAATGCGCCTCCAGAAAGGCCCGGGCGTCAGCGGCGTCGACGGGACCCTGCGCCCGGGCCTTGCGGCAGATCGCGGCGGCGGCGGCGTCACGGCTGACGCCGCAGGTCGCCCGCCAGGCCTCGAGCGCGGCGGCGTGGTCGTCGCTCTCCCAGCCGGGCAGGTCGGCGAACGAGACCGGGGGCTGCGGCGGGACAGGAGGGACGGCAGGCGCGGGAACGGGGGCCGGGGTCGGCGGCACAACGATGGGGCCGTCGGCCTTCGGGGTGGCGCAGGCGGCCAGGATGAGAAGCAGCGCCGCCGCGCCAGAAACCCGAATCCGCATCACGCCTCCGCGGCGTCTACATGAACCAGAGTCCAGTTGGGGTCGCGGCTGTTAAGATTGCGTTCGAATGTCCACAGCTCGGCCGTGCGACGGTCGTCGACGCCCTCGCCCTCGGGACCCTTTGTCCGCGACCGGAACTCGCCAAGGAAGCGGACGATGACATGGGCCACGTCGTCCTTGACCTCGATCCGCTCGAGGTCGGCGCGGGGGGCGTGCAGAAACTCGACTGTCTCGGTGCGGCCCTCCGCCTCGCGGGCGTCAATGGCGGCCTCGAAGCTTTCGGCCACGGCGGGCGACAGCATGTTCTGCAGCGTGGCCCGGTCGCCGGCGGCGAAGGCGATGACGATCATTTCATAGGCCTGGCGTGCGCCGTCCAGGAAGCGGGGCGTGTCAAAGCCGGGATCCTTCGCGCGAATGGCGTTCAGGCCCGTGGGCGCCGGCCCGTCGAGCGGCGTAGCCTCGGCGACCGTCACGGGGTCGGCGTCGACAGGCGCGGCATCCGGTTTCAGCGCGTTGTCTTCGGGCTGTCGACCAATGCGGCGGCCGAGCACGGCGTAGAGCTGATACAGCACCACGGCGGCGAACACGGCGAAGATGACCAGTTCGAGATATTTCACGGCAGACCCGGCTCCGGTTGTACTCAGGGGAATATAGGTCAGGCTTCCGCCCGCGTCAGGGGCCTGCCGTTGCACAGGCAGGGAGCGCGTGATAGCAGCGCGTCTCAATATTGTCGCGCTCATGTCCGGGCGGCGGCCCTGTACAAGTTCAGGAACCTGATTCCCCCATGAGCGATAAGTTCACCGCCCCGGCCGAGAACGGCGCCGAAGCCCAGCCCGGCTTCCGCATCCTCGCGCAGTTCGTGCGCGACTTCTCGTTTGAAAACCCCCTGGCGCCGGAATCGCTCCGCGCCGACGCGTCCGGCCTGCCGCCGCAGATCGATATCGGCGTGGAGATGAACGCCCGCGGTCGCACCGACGGTCTCTTCGAGGTCGATCTCAAGCTGTCGGCCCAGGCGACGCGGGGCGACAAGGTCGCCTTCCATGTCGAGCTGCTCTACGGCGGCCTGTTCGCGATCAGCGGCGTGCCGCAGGACGAGATCGAGCCCGTGCTGATGATCGAGTGCCCGCGGTTCCTGTTCCCCTACGCCCGTCGCCTGATCTCGGACGTGACCTCGGAGGGCGGCTTCCCGCCCTTCCAGCTCGACCCGATCGACTTCGCTGGCGTCTATGCCGCCCGCAAGGCGCAGGGTGACGGCTCGCTGGTCGGCAACGCCTGACCGGCTACTGAATTCCGAACCTGGCCCAGACGGCCTTGTCCTTGAGCACGCCGCGCACGAAAGCCTCGTGCGCGGCGCGTTCGTCAGCGGTCGAGCGCGGCGGCAGCGGCCGTGGCCGGGCGCCGTAGACGATGGTCTGGATTGCCTGGCTGGCCCGCTCGACGGCGCTCATGGTCAGGTCGAGCGCCCGCTCCTTGCCGCCCTGCAGCTCCAGATAGACCGCCGCCAGGAGCTCTGCGTCGATCAGCGCCCCGTGTTTGTCGCGCGCCGCCAACGAGATCTTCATCCGCTTACAGAGCGCGTCCAGGGAGTTGTACATTCCCGGAAACTTCTTCTTGGCCAGGGCCAGGGTGTCGATCCACTGGTCGTCCGGCGTCAGGGCCAGGCCGCAGCGGTTCAGCTCGGCGTTGACGAAGCCACGGTCGAAGGGAGCGTTGTGGGCGACGATCTTGTCCTCGCCGATGAAGGCGAGCAGCCGGTCGACGATCTCCGGAAAACGCGGCTTGTCCCGCAGTGACGCCAGCGAGATGCCGTGCACCCGTTCGGCGTCTGGATCGATCTCGCGGTCGGGATGGACGTACTCGTGGAACGACTTCCCCGTCGGCATGAAGTCGATGACCTCGACGCAGGCGATTTCGATCAGCCGGTGACCGCTCCGGGGATCGAGGCCGGTGGTCTCGGTGTCGAGGACGATGTGGCGGGCCATGGCCTCTTCATTGACCCGGTTCGCCGGCAGCGACAAGCGGGGCGAAGGGCCGCGCTGTGGACGGATCACGCAGAACCCTGAGCACCTCGCGGACCTGTTCCCGGGCGTGATCCAGGCCCTGGCCCGTGTCGATCACAAAGTGGGCGCGGACTCGCTTTTCCGCATCGGCCATCTGGCGGGCGAGGATGGCGTCAAGCTTGGCTTCGTCCATGTCCGGGCGGGCCAGCACCCGCTGGCGCTGGACATCGGCCGGGGCTGAAACCACTACGACGGCATCCATTCGCTTTTCACCGCCGGTCTCGAACAGCAGCGGGATATCGAGGATCACGATGTCCGCTTTCGCCGCGGCCGCCCGCTCGAAGAAATCGACACGGCTCATGCCGACGAGCGGGTGGACGATCGCCTCGAGGCGTTTCATCTCGTCAGGCTTGCCGACCACCTGGCGGCTGAGCAGCGGGCGGTCGATGGCGCCGTCGACCACCACGCCGGGAAAGGCCTCGCCAACCGGACCGACGGCCGCGCCGCCTTTCGCGTAGAGCGCATGCACTTCAGCGTCGGCGTCATAGACCGGAACGCCCTGCGTCGCGAACATCGCCGCCGTGGTCGACTTGCCCATGCCGATTGAGCCGGTAAGGCCGACGGTAATCATGCGGTTTCTCCGATGGTCTTCAGGGCCAGGGCGCGGACATCGACATCGACCGGCGGCGCGACGCCGAAGAAGGCCTCGAAGCTTGGAACCGCCTGACGGATCAGCATCTCCAGCCCGTCGACCGTGCGCAGGCCGCGCGCCTTGGCCCGGTCGAGGAATTCCGTGTGCAGCGGCTTGTAGACCATGTCCATGACCACGGCCGCGTCCGGCGCGAGGGCCAGGTCGGCCTCCGGCCCCCGCCCGCCGTTCAAGCCCAGCGATGTGGCGTTGATGATGACGTTGGCGTCAGCGAGCGCCGCCTCGAGATCCGCCGCCCGAACCGGCCCGCCGACATCCGCCGCCAGGGCGAAGGCGCGGTCGGCGGTGCGATTGACGATCCGGATATCCGGCGCTCCAGCCAGAACGAGCGCAGCCGCCGCGCCCCGGGCGGCGCCGCCGGCTCCAAGGATCACTGCCGGCCCCGCCTTCGGATCAAATCCAGGCGCCTGGATCGCCAGCGCCGCCAGCATGCCGAGACCGTCAGTGTTGTCAGCGAAGATGGATCCGTCTTCCCGAAACAGCAGCAGGTTGGACGCCCCGGCCAGTCGGGCGCGTTCGCTGGTCTCGTCGGCGCAGGCCAGGGCGTCTTCCTTGAACGGGATCGTGACGTTGACGCCCCGTATCACACCGCCGCGCAGGCCTTCGGCCAGGGCGGCGAATCCGCCGGCCGCCGGCGCCAGGGGCACATAGGCGGCGTTCAGCCCGGCCGCCGCGATCCAGGCGTTGTGCAGCACCGGGCTCAGGGAGTGGGTGACGGGCCGGCCGACGACGCCGGCGACAAGGGCGGCGCCTGTGATCCCGATCACGCGTGCAGCTCCCCGTGCAGGCGCAGGAAGTCGAACAGCCCCATCAGCGGCAGGCCCAGGATGGTGAAATAGTCGCCCTCTATCCGCGAGAAGAGCTGAACGCCCTCGTTCTCCAGCTGGTAGCACCCGACCGAACTGAGGATCCCCTCCCCGCGCGCCGCGAGATAGCTGTCGATGAAGGCGTTGCTGAAGTCGCGCATGGTCAGTTTCGCGGGGGGGACCTCGCGCCAGATCACCCCTCCGCCCCGGGCCACGACCACCGCGGAGTGAAGTTTGTGTGTCTTTCCGCGCAGCAGCTGCAGCCGCTCGCGGGCCTCCGGCAGGGTCTCGACCTTGTCGAAGAGCGCGCCATCGAGATCAAGCGTCTGATCGGCGCCGATCACCAGATCGCCGGGCCGGGCGCGGGAGACCTTGATGGCCTTCAGTTCGGCAAGGGCGTCGGCGACCTCGCGCGGACCATGGCCCTCCGCCAGTAGCCCGGTCTTCACGGCGCCCTCGTCCACCCCGGCGACCTGGGTTTCGAACGGGACGCCGGCGGCGCGGAGGACCGCCGTACGGGCAGGACTCTTCGATGCCAGAACGATCATCCCAGGATCTCCACGGCGCCACGCCCGCCCGACAACAGGTTGATGATCGCCGCCGCTGTTTCCTCAACCGAGCGCCGGGTGACGTCGATGACCGGCCAGCCCTGGCGTTCGAACAGCCGACGGGCGGCGATGATCTCCTCGCGCACCGCTTCCTGGTCGATGTAGGTGCTTTCGCGATTCTCGTTCAGCGAGAGCAGGCGGTTGCGACGGATCTGGATCAACCGGTCCGGCGAGGCGATCAGGCCGACGACCAGGGTCTTCTTCAGCTCGAACACTTCCCTGGGAAGCGATACGCCCGGCACCAGCGGGATGTTCGCCGCCCGCACGCCGCGATGGGCCAGATAGATGCTGGTCGGGGTCTTGGAGGTCCGCGACACGCCGATCAGCACGACATCGGCCTGGCTCAGATCCTGGCCGAGCTGGCCGTCGTCATGGCCGATAGCGTAACTCAGGGCTTCCATGCGGTTGAAATAGTCGGTGTCCAGCGCGTGCTGGGCGCCAACCCGGCTGGAGATCGGCGCGCCGAGGTAACGGGACATGGCGGCGACCACCGGATCGAGCGCCGCGATGCACGGTATCTCATGGCGGCGGCAACCCTCCTCGAGCGCCGCTCGCAGGGCGCCATCGACGATGGTGTGCATGACGACCCCCGGCGCGCCGGCGATTTCCTCCAGAGCCCGCTCCAGCTGGCGGGGCGACCGGACCAGGGCGTAGATGTGCTCGATCGGCAGGATGTCGGTGAACCGCGCGCAGACGGCGCGGGCCATGGCGTTCAGCGTCTCGCCCGTGGAGTCGGACACGAGATGGATGTGGAAATAGGTGGCGACGCGGGACGCTGTGGTCATCACCCCTCCATAAAGCCAGGTCGGGTCTTCAACCAAGCCTGTGCATGGACCGTTAATGTTCTCTTAACCCTTCGGGGACCGTTTCGAACGGTTTTGTGGCTGTTCGGGCGGTGCGGTGAGTTGCGGGGACGCCTTGCCCGGTCTGGAGCAGCGCTGTCCCCAGGTTCGGGTCGGAGCGGCGGGTAAGGATTTGTTAACCTTCCCCCGTCGGGGACGGACATCGGCCGCCGCAACACGGATCCGCGCCCGGCCGTTAGGGTTTTGTTAAGGATTTCGACACGCTGCCGATCTGTCCCCGAAGTTCACAGGCGCTTGTACCGCTGTGGGCCGACAGGGGGCGATTTCTGTATCGGGTGAGGATATCGCCCTGTCGGACAAGACTGTCCCGTCGGCGCCCCTGCCCTACGCCTACCTCATCATCCTTCTTAACTTTCAATAAGGGAGTAAGGGGGCCTTGCCTCTCACGGTGCGGAGCCTATCAAGCGGGCAATGAGCGAACATTCAAAACCTGACCTCCTGAAGGTCCTCTCCGGCGAGACCCTCCAGCGGCCTCCGGTATGGTTCATGCGCCAGGCGGGCCGGTATCTGCCCGAGTACCGCGCCCTTCGGGCGACGGCCCCGGACTTCATCTCCTTCTGTCTCAATCCGGAGATGGCCGCCGAGGCGACGCTGCAGCCGATGCGGCGACTGCCTTTCAGCGCCTCGATCGTCTTCGCCGATATTCTGCTGATCCCGGGGGCCCTGGGCCAGAAGGTGTGGTTCGAGGCGGGCGAGGGGCCCAAGCTGGGCGAACTGCCGTCGCTCGACGCCCTCGAGGGGGAGATCGAGGCCTCGACCTTCAAGCTGACGCCGGTGGGACAGACGCTGTCGCTGGTCCGCGCCGCACTGGAGCCTGAGCGGGCGTTGATCGGTTTCGCGGGCGCGCCCTGGACCGTCGCTAGCTACATGATCGAGGGCGGCTCCTCGGACCGCAGCAAGGCCCGCACCTTCGCCTATGAGCGTCCCGAGGACATGGACCGGCTGCTCGACATCGTCGCCCGGGCCAGCGTCCGCTATCTGGCCATGCAGGCCGAGGCCGGCGCCCAGGTGCTGAAACTGTTCGAGAGCTGGGCGGAAGGCCTGCCCGAGGATCTGTTCGAGCGCATCGTCTGCAAGCCGCATCGCACCATCATCAAGGGTCTGCGGGATCTGGGCGTCGAGACGCCGGTCATCGGCTTCCCACGCGGGGTCTCGAGCATGGCCGAGTACTACGCCGAGACCGTCGAGGTGCAGGGCGTGGCGCTGGACACCGCCTGCCCGGCCGCCGTCGGCCAGCGTATCCAGAAGACCAAAGCCATCCAGGGCGCGCTGGATCCCTTGCTGCTTCGGGCCGGGGGCCCGGCGCTGGACCGGCGCGTCGAGCAGCTGCTGGACCAGTGGGGGGGTGGGCCCTACATCTTCAACCTCGGCCACGGCATCCTGCCGGATACGCCGATCGCGCATGTTGAACAGGTTCTCAAACGGGTGGCCGGTCAGTGACAGATGTCAGCCAGAACGCCCGCAAGGTCGCCGTCGTCCTGTTCAATCTCGGGGGCCCGGATGGCCCGGAAGCCGTCCGGCCGTTCCTCTACAACCTGTTCAATGATCCGGCCATCATCAGCCTGCCGGGCATTGTCCGCACGCCGCTTGCCGCTCTGATCAGCAGCCGGCGGGAGGAGTCGGCCAAGGCCAACTACGCCATCATGGGCGGCGGCTCACCGCTTCTGCCCGAGACCCGAAAACAGGCGACGGCTCTGGAGGCGGCTTTGGGCGCCCGGCTGGCGGGGGACGAGGTCCGCTGCTTCATCGCCATGCGCTACTGGCATCCGCTGACCGATGAGGCCGCCAGGGCCGTCGCCGCGTTCGCGCCGGATGAAATCGTACTTCTGCCGCTCTATCCGCAGTTCTCGACCACAACCACCCAGTCCTCGGCCAAGGCCTGGGCCAAGGTCTACAAGGGACCTGGCCGGACCCGGACCATCTGCTGCTATCCCGAGGAGCCGGGACTGGTCGAGGCCCACGCCCGGTCGATCGTTCGCACCCACCGCGCCATGGGCGCGCCGGGTCCGTTGCGGCTGTTGTTCTCGGCCCACGGTTTGCCGGAGAAGGTGATTGCCGGTGGTGATCCCTATCAGGCGCAGGTCGAGCAGACCTGCGCCGCCGTGGTCGCACAGCTTGGCCCGGACTGGGCGCCCGACTGGGACTGGAAGGTCTGCTACCAGAGCAAGGTCGGACCGCTGAAGTGGATTGGTCCGTCGACGGAACACGCCATCGAGGAGGCCGGACGTGACGGCCGCGGCGTTCTGGTCACCCCGATCGCCTTCGTCTCCGAGCATGTCGAGACCCTGGTCGAACTGGACCATGAGTATGCCGATCTGGCGCGATCCCTCGGACTGCCGTTCTATCTTCGGGCTCCGACGGTCGGCACGGACCTGGCCTTTATCGAGGGTCTCGCCGAGGTGGCGGTCGAGGCGCTGACGCGGACGGGCGTCACGCCGGCGGGGATGCCCTGCGACCGCGGGTTCAAGCAATGTCCCTGTCGCGAGAGGGCCGCATGAGCTGGTTTTCGGAACACTACGACCTGCTGCGCGGGCTCCACATCATCGCGGTCATCGCCTGGATGGCCGGGATGCTCTACCTGCCGCGTCTCTACGTTTATCACACCAAGGCGATCTCTGGCGGCGAGCTCGATAGCGCCCTGCAGGTGATGGAGTTGAAGCTTCTGCGGATCATCATCAATCCTGCGATGATCCTGACCTGGCTGTTCGGCCTCAGCCTGATGGCCGCCCGGCCGGACGTGCTCGCCCAGCCCTGGATGTGGGTGAAGCTGGCCGGGGTTCTGTTCCTGACCGGCTGGCACGGCTTCCTGGCCGCGGCCCGCAAGACGTTCGCCGCCGGGACCAACACCCGCTCGGAGAAGTTTTGGCGCATGACCAACGAGCTGCCGTTTCTTGCGGCCGTGATCATGGTTCTGGCGGTCACCACCGAGTTCCAGGCGCGCTAGTCCGACACAGCGACAACGGATTTCTTGACGGCAGGGGGGCGGTGTGGTTCCCCTGCCCGTGGTGCGAACCGCTTCGGTCCGCGTTCACTCCTTTCGCCGGATCCGCGCCCCTTGGCGGCGCGTTCATGATCCGGCTCCCCGAACGTCCTCTCGCGCTTCCAGCAAGCGCCCTCCCCTCGCCGCCCCCGGACCGTCAACGGTCCAGTCCGGCGCCTGTCTACCCAGGGGGCCGCCGTCGGCCCTCACGACCAGAGTCTGTCCATGTCTGAAGACAACACCCCCGAGAACGATATCCCTGCCGCCGCTGACGCGACCGATACCGGCGCCGAGGGCCACGATGGCCACGATAGCGATGAGTCCCAGGTCTCTGCTGTCGTCGCCGCCCTGGGCGTCACGCGCATGTCCCTTCAGGAGCTGAAGGAGACGTCTCCCGCCGACCTGCTGGCCCTGGCTGAAAAGCTTGAGCTCGATAACGCGAACTCGATGCGCAAGCAGGACATGATGTTCGGCATCCTCAAGACCGTTGCCGAGGAAGGCATCGAGATCTCGGGGTCCGGCACCATGGAGGTGCTGCCTGACGGCTTCGGCTTCCTGCGCAGCCCGGAAGCCAACTACCTTCCCGGTCCCGATGACATCTATGTTTCGCCCTCGCAGATCCGCAAGTTCGGCCTGCGCACCGGCGATTCAGTGGTCGGCGCCATCCGCGCGCCGCGCGAGGGTGAACGCTATTTCGCGCTGGTCAGCGTCGAGCAGATCAACTTCGAGGCGCCCGAGAACGTCCGACACAAGGTTCACTTCGACAACCTGACGCCCCTCTACCCCGAGGAGCGGTTGAAGATGGAGATCGAGGATCCGACGCTGAAGGATCGCTCGGGACGGATCATCGACATCGTCTCCCCGCTCGGCAAGGGCCAGCGCTGCCTGATCGTCGCCCCGCCGCGGGTCGGCAAGACGGTGATGCTGCAGAACATCGCCAAGTCGATCGCCGCCAACCACCCCGAGTGCTACCTGATCGTCCTCCTGATCGACGAGCGCCCGGAAGAAGTCACCGACATGCAGCGCACCGTCGTCGGGGAGGTGATCTCCTCGACCTTCGACGAGCCGGCCACACGCCACGTGCAGGTCGCCGAGATGGTGATCGAGAAGGCCAAGCGCCTGGTCGAGCACAAGCGGGATGTCATCATCCTGCTGGACTCGGTCACCCGCCTTGGCCGTGCCTATAACACCACGGTGCCGTCCTCGGGCAAGGTGCTCACGGGCGGTGTTGACGCCAACGCCCTGCAGCGTCCCAAGCGCTTCTTCGGCGCGGCGCGGAATGTCGAGGAGGGCGGCTCGCTGACCATCATCGCCACGGCCCTGATCGACACCGGCTCGCGGATGGACGAAGTCATCTTCGAGGAGTTCAAGGGCACCGGGAACAGCGAAATCGTCCTCGACCGCAAGGTCGCCGACAAGCGCATCTTCCCCGCCATCGACATTCTCAAGTCGGGCACCCGCAAGGAAGAGCTCATCACGCCGAAGGACCAGTTGCAGAAGACCTACGTCCTGCGCCGGATCGTCAATCCGATGGGCGCCCAGGACGCGATCGAGTTCCTCATGGACAAGCTGCGTCAGACCAAAAACAACGCCGACTTCTTCCAGTCGATGAACACCTGATCCGAAACGGATCGCCGGAACGGGGAAGGGCGCGGATCACTCCGCGCCCTTTTTCTTGTCCGAGGGCGGCTGCATGCCGTCAGGGGATCAGAAGCGTCGAGCCGACCGTGCCCCGACCCTCCAGCGTCTCGTGCGCCAGACGGGCCTGGGCGAGCGGGAAGGTCTGGCCGATGTCGACCTTCACCGCCCCCTGGGCCAGCACCTCGAACAGGGCGGTCGCGCTCTCGTCCAGCTCCTCGCGGGTGGCGATGTAGTCGAACAGGCCGGGCCGTGTGAGGAACAGAGATCCCCCCTGCGCCAGGCGCGAGGGCAGGACGGCAGCGGCCGGTCCGGACGCGTTGCCGTAGCTGACCAGCATGCCGCGCCTGGCCAGGGCGCCCAGACTTCCCTCCAGGGTCGCTGCGCCGACGCCATCATAGACGACGGGGACTCCCTGTCCGTTCGTCAGGTCGCGAACGCGTGTCGCCACGTCCTGGTCGCGATAGAGAATGACCTCGTCGCAGCCGAGCGACCGGGCCAGGGCGGCCTTGTCGGCGTCGCCCGTCGTGCCGATCACCCGGCACCCGAGATGCCTGGCCCACTGGACCAGGATCTGTCCCACCCCGCCGGCCGCGGCGTGTACCAGGATGGTCTGACCCGCCTTCACCGGATAGCACCGGCGAAGCAGGAACTCCGCTGTCATGCCCTTGAGCATTGCGGCGGCCGCCACTTCCGACGAGATTCCTTCCGGGAGTTTCACCGCCCGGTCGGCCTTGTAGACCCGGGCCTCGGCGTAGGCGCCCAGCGGCCCGCCCGCGTAGGCGGCGTGGTCGCCGACCTGGAAGCGTGTCACGCCTTCGCCGATCGCCTCGACGATGCCTGCGCCCTCGACCCCCATCACGCCCGGCAGCCGCGCGGGGTACAGGCCCGTGCGGTAATAGGTATCGATGAAGTTCAGCCCGATGGCCTCATGTCGGATGAGGATTTCGCCCGGCCCCGGCGTTGGCATGGGCAGATCGACGGCCTCGAGAACCTCCGGCCCGCCGGTGCGGGTCGCCTGGATCGCCAGCATGCGCCCTACCCCAGGTGTTCGGCGAAGAAGGCCAGCGAACGGTTGCCTGCCGTCTCGGCGTCTCCGGCGTGGAAATGCTCGCCGCCCTGGCGGGCGAAGGCGTGGTCGCGGCCCGGATAGTCGTGGATGGTGATCAGCGGGTGATTGTCGAGGGCGGCGTGAATGGCGGCCTGGGCCTCCTTGGGCACGAAGCCGTCCTCGCCGGCGATGTGCAGCATCACCGGGCGCGTGAGCTTGGCGGCTTCAGCCGTCAGGGCGTCGAGACCCACGCCATAGTAGGAGACGGCGGCGTCGACGTCGGTGCGGGTGGCGGTCAGGAAGGCCATCTTGCCGCCGAGGCAGAAGCCCACCGATCCGACCTTTCCGGTGCAGCCGGGGTCGGCGCGGATGGTGGTGATGGCCGCCTGCAGGTCCTCCGCCCCCTTGTCGGCGTTGAAGGCGTTGAACAGTTCGAAGGCCTTGTCCCATTCAGCCTTGGACTGGTCGGTGATGTCGATGCCGGGCTCGATCCGCCAGAACAGGTCGGGGCAGATGGCCAGGTAGCCTTGGGCGGCGAGGCCGTCGGTGATGTCGCGCATCACGGCGTTGACGCCGAAGATCTCCTGGATCACGACCACGGCGGGGGCCTTGGCGGCCGCCGGTCGGGCGACGTAGGCCGAAAACTCGCCGTCGGGCGTCTTGATGGTCACGCGTTCTCCGCTCATCGTCGGTCTCCGTTTTATGTCAGGATGTGGTTGTTAGCGCGGTCGCTCGTCTCGCGGCCATAGGTAACCCTGTCGCCGGCCAAGGAAAGATCGAACCATGAAGGTCACCATCGAGATCGACTGCACCCCGGTGGAGGCTCGCACCTTCATGGGCCTGCCCGATGTAACGGTCCTCAACGACCATATGGTGGCGGAGATGCAGAAACGCATGGACTCCAACATGGCCGCCCTGGCGCCCGACGAGCTGATGAAAAGCTGGATGGCCTTCGGCTCGGGCGCCCAGGAGCAGTTCCGCAAGCTGATGACGGCGGCCATGCCGGCTGCGGCAGGGTTCGGGACCAAATCGGGCGAATGACCGACACCATCTTCGCACCGGCGACCGCGCCCGGCCGCGCGGCGCTGGCGGTGGTGCGGATCTCCGGCCCCCGATCGCGGGCGGCCGTTGTCGCCCTGGCCGGGTCTGCACCCGCCCCGCGCCGGGCCTCGCTGCGAAAGCTGGTCGGGGCGGATGGTGCGCTGATCGACGAGGCGCTGACCCTGTGGTTTCCGGGTCCGTCCAGCTACACGGGTGAGGACTGCGCGGAGTTCCATGTTCACGGGGGTCTGGCCGTGGTCGACGCCCTGGTCTCGGCGCTTGCGGACCTGGGCCTGCGGCTGGCCGAGCCGGGCGAGTTCACCCGGCGGGCCTTTCAGAACGGTCGTCTGGACCTGGCCCAGGCCGAGGCGGTGGCTGATCTGATCGACGCGGAGACGACGGCCCAGGCTCGCCAGGCTCTGGACCAGCTGGGCGGCGGGCTGTCGCGCCGCTACGACGCCTGGCGTGAGGCGTTGATCGAGAGCCTGGCGGTTCTGGAGGCGGCGGTTGATTTCCCGGATGAGGATCTGCCTCAGGACGTCGCCGCCCGGGCGCGGCCACATCTGGCGCGGCTTCTGTCGGAGCTGAACACGGCCCTGGCCGACGCCGACCGCGGCCGCAGGGTCCGCGACGGTTACCGGGTCGCGCTGATTGGCGCGCCCAACGCCGGGAAGAGCAGCCTGCTCAATGGCCTCGCCCGGCGGGATGCCGCCATTGTCACCGCCACTCCGGGCACCACGCGGGATGTCATCGAGGTCCCCCTGGTGTTGGGCGGCTACAAGACCCTGCTGGCGGATACCGCAGGGGTGCGCGAGACCGAGGAGGTCATCGAGGCCGAGGGTGTTCGTCGCGCCCGGGCCTGGGCGTCCGGCGCCGACCTGAGGCTCTGGGTTGTCGACAGCCACGCCTCTGACGGCAGCTGGCGATTTGCCAGGGACCTGGTGCAGCCCGGTGACCTGTGCGTGATGAACAAGGCCGATCTGCCCGAAAGTCTCGACGGGGGGCGGGCCCGGTCGGCGGCGGTGGAGCTGGGGCTGGCGATCCTCGATGTGTCGATGAAGGCTGGGGGAGCCGACGCAATCGGGCTAGCCATCGAGGCGCGTGTCGTGGCGACCCTCTCGGCCGCGGAGTTCCCCGCGGCCACCCGGCTTCGGCATGCCGAGAGCCTGGCCGAGGCGGCGGTGGGGGTGGAGCGGGCGCTGGCCCAGGACGAGCCCGAGCTGGCGGCCGAGGATGTCAGGCTGGCCGCCAGGGCCCTGGAGCGGGTGTCCGGCCGGGTCGACCCGGAGGCGGTTCTGGATCGGGTCTTCTCGAGCTTCTGCATTGGCAAATGAGATGTTTCACGTGAAACACGGTCAGCCCTCTTTCCCCGTCATCGACAGCGGGCGGGACGCGGTCTGTTGAAGGACGCGGGGACTCCCGGTCGCTTGCCTTCTGCGCTATATCACCCCCGTCGCCCCCGCCCGTCGGGGGCGTTCGCGTTCGGACCTCTGCAGATGACCCAAGCCTGGGACGTGATCGTGATCGGCGGCGGCCACGCCGGCTGTGAAGCCGCAGCGGCTTCGGCGCGCTTTGGCGCGCGCACCCTGCTGCTCACCCACAAGCTCGAGACGATCGGCGAAATGAGCTGCAACCCGGCCATCGGCGGTCTGGGCAAGGGCCATCTTGTGCGGGAGATCGACGCGCTCGACGGACTGATGGGCCGGATTGCGGACAGGGCCGGCATTCAGTTCCGCATGCTGAATCGGTCCAAGGGCCCAGCCGTGCGTGGCCCGCGCGCCCAGATCGACCGCAAACTCTATCGTGAGGGGATGCAGGCCGAGCTGGCTGCGACGCCGAACCTCGACCTCATCGCCGAGGCGGTGGAGGACCTGCTGATCGAGGACGGCGCCGTGGCCGGCGTTGTCGGCAACTCGGGGACGCTGTACCTGGCCCCGAAGGTCGTCCTGACCACCGGCACTTTCCTCAAGGGCGTCATCCACCTGGGTGAGCAACGCATCGCCGCCGGTCGTGTCGGCGACGCGCCGGCCATCGGCCTGTCGGACCGGCTCTACAGTCTGGGTCTCGACATGGGTCGGTTGAAGACCGGCACCCCGGCCCGCCTCGTGGGATCGACGATCGCCTGGGACCGGCTGGAGATGCAGGCGGCGGACGCTGATCCCAGCCCCTTTTCCTTTCTGAACGACCGGATCGATGTGCCGCAGATCCGCTGTGGCATCACCTGGACGACGGAAGAGACCCACCGGATCATCGCCGAGCGGCTGACGGAATCTGCTGTCTACGGTGGGCGGATCGAGGGGCGCGGGCCCCGATACTGCCCGTCCATCGAGGACAAGGTCGTTCGCTTCGTCGACAAGACCGCCCACCAGATCTTCCTGGAGCCCGAGGGCCTGGACGACGACACGGTCTATCCGAACGGCATTTCGACGTCGGTTTCGGAAGAGACACAGCTGCTCTTCCTCCGCACCATTCCGGGGCTCGAAGCGGTCGAGGTTCGTCGCTACGGCTACGCCATCGAGTACGATTACGTCGATCCGCGTGAGCTCTTCCCGACTCTGGAGGTCAAGCGGCTGCCCGGGCTCTATCTGGCCGGCCAGATCAACGGCACGACAGGTTACGAGGAGGCCGGTGCGCAGGGCCTGATGGCGGGGATGAACGCGGCCCGGGCCGCGTCCGGCGCCGAGCCGGCGACCCTGGCGCGGGACGAGGCCTATATCGGGGTGCTGATCGACGATCTGGTCACGCGCGGGGTGACCGAGCCCTACCGGATGTTCACCAGTAGGGCCGAGTTCCGCCTCCTTTTGCGCGCGGACAATGCCGATCAGCGTCTTACGCAACGCGGGATCGACCTCGGGATTGTCGGCTCCACAAGGGCCGGGGTGTTTCACGTGAAACAACGGGCGCTCGACGAGGCCCGCGCCCAGGCCCGTTCATGGTCCTTGACCCCGGCTGCCGCCCAGAAGGCGGGGCTCGCCGTGAAGGCAGACGGCCAACGCCGGGACCTGACCCAGCTCCTGGCCTATCCGGAAGTGACTCTGGATGTGCTGGCCGGTCTGTGGCCGGAGATCAACACCTGGTCACCGGATGTTCGGGAGCAGGTCGAGATCGACGCCGCCTACGCTGGTTACCTTGATCGCCAGGCCGCCGACGTTGAGGCCTTCCGCCGTGACGAGGCCCTGCGCCTGCCCGCCGATCTGGACTACGCCGCGATCGGCGGCCTCTCCAACGAGGTCCGCTCGAAACTGAAAGCCGTTCGCCCTCTGACCCTCGGCCAGGCGGCCCGCATCGAGGGGGTGACCCCCGGCGCCCTGACCGCCCTGCTCGCCCATGTCCGACGTCCCCGCGCCGCCTGAGGCGGCTGGCGCGGCGCTGGACGCCGCGGGCTTTCAGGCCCTCACGCAAGCTACTGAAGCCCAGATGGCGGACCTTGGAACCTTCCTCGGGATGCTGACCGACGGCAACGCGGTGATGAATCTCGTCGGGCCCGCTACCCTGCCCGATTTCTGGAATCGGCACGCCTGGGACAGCGCCCAACTGCTTCGTCTGGCGCCGGCGGCGAAGACCTGGGCCGACCTGGGCGCCGGGGCCGGATTCCCCGGCCTGGTGCTGGCCATCCTGTTCAAGGAGGTTCCGGGCGCGACCGTTCATCTGGTCGAGAGCATGGCCAAGCGTTGTCGGTTCCTGACTTCCGTCTCCGAGGCGCTGGACCTGCCGGTGGTCATTCACAACAAGCGTGCGGAAGACCTGTCCCTGGCTGTGGATATCGTCACCGCCCGGGCTTGCGCACCGATGTCCCGCCTGCTGGGGTATGCCCGGCCATACCTGAAGCGGGGCGCCACCGGCCTGTTTCTGAAGGGGCAAGACGTGGTATCCGAACTTGAAGATGCCGCGACATCCTGGACGTTCTCCAGCCGCCTGATCGAGAGCTTGAGCGACCCCCGTGGTCGCATTGTCGAAGTGAAGGGACTTTCCCGTGCCTGACAGGCCTGACCCGGTGCTACCGCCGGCTCCGATGCGCGTTCTAGCGATCGCCAACCAGAAGGGTGGCGTCGGCAAGACCACGACGGCCATCAACCTGGGGACCGCCCTGGCCGCGGTCGGCGAAAAGGTGCTGTTGATCGACTCCGACCCGCAGGGCAACGCCTCCACCGGCCTTGGCATCACCCGCCAGCAGCGTAAGACCAACCTCTATGACGTGCTGATGAACGAGATGTCGGCGGCCGAGGCCGCGGTGCCGACCGCCCTGCCCGGTTTCGACATCGTGCCCTCCGATCCTGACCTGTCGGGAATCGAGCTGGAGCTGGGCCAGGCGCCGCGCCGGTCATACCGGCTGCGCGACGCGCTGGAGCCGCTGCGCGTCGCCGGGCACTACGGCTATGTGCTGATCGACTGCCCGCCGTCCCTGAATCTGCTCACGGTCAACGCCATGACCGCGGCCGACGCCGTGTTCGTACCGTTGCAGACCGAGTTCTTCGCGCTTGAAGGCCTGACCCAGCTGATGCGAACGGTCGACCTTGTGCGCGGCAGCCTGAACCCCTCGCTGGAGATCCAGGGGGTGGTGCTGACCATGTTTGATCGGCGCAACAGCCTGTCCGAACAGGTTTCGCGCGATGTGCGCGCCCACTTCGGATCCAAGGTCTATGAGACGGTCATACCGCGCAACGTGCGGGTGTCGGAAGCGCCCTCCTTCGGCAAGCCGGTGCTGATCTACGACCTCAAGTGCGCCGGGTCTCAGGCCTATCTCAAACTGGCCCGGGAAGTCGTGGGTCGCGAACGCGAACGGCGCCTGCGGGCCGCCTGACCACGGAATGAACGGAGTGACGACATCCATGGCTGAAGGTCGCAGGGGACTGGGACGCGGTCTGTCCGCGCTGCTCGGTGAGGCCGAGGCGGAAAATGCCGCCACGCCGGCCGGCGAACCGGCGGGCGTGCGCGAGATCCCGATCGAGCTGATCCACCGCAATCCTGACCAGCCGCGTCACCGCTTTGGCGAAGTCGAGATCGGTGAACTGGCCGATTCCATTCGCGAGAAGGGCGTTCTGCAGCCTGTCCTGCTGCGGCCGGCCCCCGGCCTGCCGGGCGAGTACCAGCTGGTCGCGGGTGAACGCCGCTGGCGCGCATCGCAGCAGGCAGGCCTGCGGGCCATGCCGGCCCTGGTCCGTGACCTTGACGATCGTCAGGTGCTCGAGATCGCTATCGTCGAAAACGTCCAGCGGGCCGACCTTGGCGTCGTTGAGGAGGCGCTTAGCTACAAGGCGCTCATGGAGCGGTTCGGCCGCACGCAGGAAGAGGTGGCCCAGGTGGTCGGCAAGAGCCGGCCGCATGTCGCCAACGCGCTGCGTCTGCTGACGCTCCCCGAGTCTGTTCAGCTGCTGCTGGCCGAGGGGCGGCTGACCGCCGGTCATGCCCGGGCGCTGGTCGGCCATACCGAGGCGGTCAGCCTGGCGCGCGAGATCATCGACCGCGAGTTGAACGTCCGCGAGACCGAGGCGCTGGCGAAACGCGGTGCGACGGAGACGAAATCTGCGCGGCCGCAGGTTGCCGACCGGCCGGGCGGCAAGGACGCTGACACCCTGGCGTTGGAGGACGACCTTTCCGAAGTGCTCGGCCTCCCGGTCGAGATCAAGGACGTGGCGGGCGTCGGCGAGATCCGCATCCGCTACAAGACGCTGGAGCAGCTCGACGACCTCTGTCGGCGTCTGACGCGGGGCGGCTGAGGCGCAGGGAGCCGTAGCTGCGGGCGACCGGCGCGGCTAAATTCGCCACAGAGCCGATTTTGCACAGCGGCCCGATAAGTATCTGAAATTACTGGATAAAAAAATCGGCCTAAAGACCGAGGCGACGCGCTCGGCCGGCGATGGTCAGGGCCAGCCGTTCGGCGAGCAGGTCGTCCGGCGCGCCCGCGGTCTTGCAGGCCATGTCGGCAGCCAGCACCTCGGGGTGCAGGGCCAGCAGATGCTCGAGCGTCCAGGCCCGCGCCTGGCGCAGCATCTCGCGCTCGCTCTTCCAGAACACCCCGGACGCCTTGGCCGCTTCCGCCAGACTGGCGCCATTGCCGGCCAGGGTGAGGATGCGACGCAGCCGGGCCAGGTGCATCCCCATCGCGCGGACGGCGGCCGGGCCACCCTCCCCTTCGGCCGCCGCGCGTCGCAACCCCGCCTGGGCCGCCGCCAGCTTGCCGCCGAAGGCATCGGTCGCCGCGTCGGTCAGCGAGGCCTCCGGCTCGACGCCCAGGAAGTCCTCCAGATCGGCCGGGGTGGCTATGCGCCCGCTGCCCGGGCCAAGCCACAGCGCGAGCCGCTCCATCTCCTGCCTTGCCACGCCGCGTTCGCGGGGCAGACGGGAAACGAACAACTCCAGCGCCTGGCTGTCGAGTCCCACCTTGTCGCCGGCCAGCGACTCGCGGACCAGACGGGCGACATCGCCGGGCTCGTCGTCGTAGCACGGGATTGTCGCGCAGGCGGCGACCTTCTCGGCGACCTTGCGCAGCGCGGAGTCGCGACCCAGCGCGCCGGCCTCGATCAACAGAAACGCGTCGGGGTTAAGCCGGCCCTCGGCATGGGCGGTCAGGGCCTCGGCTGCGGTCTTGTCTGGCCCCGCCTTGTCGCCGGTGAACCGCACGCGAACCAGTCGACGGCCGCCCATCATGGAGATAGCGGCCAGTTCGCCTTCGAGCCGGCCGTCGCCGAGCTCGTCGTCATTGAGCAGGGCGGTGTCGAAGGGGTCATCGGGGTTGGCCGTCACCACCCTGGCCAGTTTGTCTGCGCGCTCGCGAACGCCGCCCCGATCGCGGCCGTAGATGAGCGCGGCGCGCACACCGGAGTCAGGCCCCTTGAGGAAACGCTCGACGTCGGGGCGTTTGGAGATGATCACGGCGGGGCCCTAACTCGCCCGGCCGCGCGCCATCCAGATCGCCAGCTGCAGCTGGATCTTGCGGGCCAGCTCGGCGGCGGCGCGTTGCTCGGCGTCCTGGTGACCGGCGATCGAGGCATAGGGTTGGTCGGCGCGGTCGAAAGTCACTTCCGTGCTGGTCTCGCCTGTGAAGGCGACGACGCCGGTCGCGGCCTCGGTCAAGGTCCAGCTGGCGTCAAGCACAAGCTCATAGCGGCTGGCGGCGGAGTCGACACGCCGGCCACGCGGCGTGCGAACCTGCTTGAGGTCGATCTTCAGGGTGTAGGCAGCCGGAATCGCGGCGTCCCGGGCCAGGGCGTCGTCCAGGGATTCCCGCAGCAGAAAGCCCGTGCGTCCCTCCGGCGTTACGGTCTCGATGGCCGAAAGGCCCGAACCGACGCCGGGCTGGGCATAAAGGGGCGTGAAGCCGCAGCCGGCCAGGACCGGAGTCGCGACGATCAGAACCAGAGCCAGCAGACGCGCCGTCATGATCACCCCGCGACGATGTTCACGATGCGACCGGGCACGACGATCACCTTGCGCACGGTCTGACCCTCAAGGTGGACCGTAACCGCCGGGTCCGCCAGAGCCTTCTCGCGCACGGCGGCCTCGTCGGCGTCGGCCGGGACCCGGACCTCGGCGCGCCGCTTGCCATTGATCTGCACCGGCAGCACCAGTTCCGCGTCGACGGTCAGGGCCGGATCGGCCACCGGCCAGGGCGCGTCCACGGCCATGCCATCGCCGCCGATCCGGACCCAGCATTCCTCGGCCAGGTGGGGCGTGAAGGGAGCGATCAGCCGGGCCAGCACAGAAAGCGCCTCGGCCCGTGCGCCCGCCACGCCGGCGTCGTCAGCCTGGAAAGTCTTGAGAATGTTCAGGAATTCATACAGGCGGGCGATGCCGCTATTGAACCTGAACTGCTCGATCGAGTCCGTGACGGCCTTGATGGTCTTGTGGGTCGCGCGCCGCAGGTCCTCGGCGCGCGGGTCCGTGTCGGGCGCCGACGGCGCGACGGCTTCGGAGTCGAACTCGGCCCAGACACGGTTCACGAAGCGGCCGGCGCCCTCGACGCCGCCCGTGGTCCACTGCACATCCCGTTCGGGCGGGCTGTCGGACATCACGAACAGACGTGCGGCGTCGACGCCGTAGGTCTCGAAGATTTCCTCCGGGGCCACGACGTTCTTCTTCGACTTCGACATCTTCTCGATGTCGCCGATGACCAGCGGCTCGCCCGTCGCCGCCACGCGGGCGCGGCGGGTGGCGCCCTCGGTCTCGATGATGATCTGGGTCGGCTCGACCCAGTCGCCTGCCTGGCTTCGGTAGGTTTCGTGCGTGACCATGCCCTGCGTGAACAGGCCCGCGAACGGCTCGGCCACCGACAACAGTCCTTCATCCTTGAGGGCGCGGGTCACGAACCGGGCATACAGCAGGTGCAGCACCGCGTGCTCGACGCCGCCGATATACTGGTCGACCGGCAGCCACTTGTCGGCGGCGGCCTTGTCGATCGGCGTCGCGCTTTCGGGATTGGCGAAGCGCGCGAAGTACCAGGACGAGTCCATAAAGGTGTCGAGCGTGTCGGTCTCGCGCTCGGCCTCGCCGCCGCAGGTCGGACAGGCCACGAACCGCCAGGTCGGATGGTGCACCAGGGGGTTGCCCGGCCGATCAAAGGTGACGTCGTCGGCCAGGAGAACCGGCAGCTGGCCGGCCGGAACCGGCAGGGTGCCGCAGGTCTTGCAGTGGATGACCGGGATCGGACAGCCCCAGTAGCGCTGGCGCGAAACGCCCCAGTCCCGCAGGCGGTAGACGGTGGCGCCCTTGCCCTTGCCCATCGCCTCGATGCGGGCGACGGCGGCGGCCTTGGCCTGCTCGATGGTCAGGTCGTCCAGGAAGCCGGAGTTGAAGATCTTCCCGGGGCCCGTAAAAGCCTCCGGGCCGACCATGAAAGCGGCCGGATCTGCGTCCCCGGGCAAGACGACCGGCTTGACCGGCAGGCCGTATTTCCGCGCGAAGTCCAGGTCGCGCTGGTCGTGGGCCGGGCAGCCGAAGATGGCGCCGGTGCCGTAGTCCATAAGGATGAAGTTGGCGATCCAGACCGGCAGGGTCTCGCCTTCGACGAACGGGTGCTTCACCCGCAGGCCCGTATCCAGCCCCAGTTTCTCCGCGCCCTCGATGTCGGCTTCCGAGGTGCCCCCCTTGCGACATTCCGCGACAAAGGCGGCGACCTTCGGGTCGGCGGCCAGACGTTCGGCCAGCGGGTGATCCGGTGCGATTCCGACAAAGGCCGCGCCGAACAGGGTGTCGGGACGGGTGGTGTAGACCTCCAGCCCCGCCTCGAAGCCCTCAGGCGCCAGGCCGTCGAAGTCGAAGGAGAACTGCAGGCCGGTCGAACGCCCGATCCAGTTTTCCTGCATGGTCCGAACCTTATCCGGCCAGCGATCCAGCGTCTTCAGGCCCTCGATCAGATCATCGGCATAGTCGGTGATCCGCAGGAACCACTGGGTCAGCTTCTTCTTCTCGACCACGGCGCCGGAGCGCCAGCCGCGACCGTCGACCACCTGCTCATTGGCCAGAACGGTCATGTCGACCGGGTCCCAGTTGACCGTGGCCTCCTTGCGGTAGACCAGGCCCCGCTCCAGCAGCTTCAGGAACCAGGCCTGCTGCTGGCCATAGTACTCCGGATCGCAGGTGGCGAACTCGCGGCTCCAGTCGATCGACAGGCCCAGCGCCTTCAGCTGCTCCCGCATGCCGGCGATGTTGTCGTAGGTCCAGCCCTTGGGGTGGACGCCGCGCTCCATGGCGGCGTTCTCGGCCGGCATGCCGAAGGCGTCCCAGCCCATCGGATGCAGCACTGCATGACCCCGGGCGCGCCGGTAGCGCGCCACGACGTCGCCCATGGCGTAGTTGCGGACATGGCCCATGTGGATGCGCCCCGACGGGTAGGGGAACATCTCCAGGACGTAGTATTTCGGACGCGGATCGTCGTTGCTGACGCGGAAGACGTCCTTGCGGGCCCAGGCTTCACGCCACCGGGGCTCCGCGTCCTTCGGGTTGTATCGGGCCATAGAGGCTTTCGGACGGTCCGGGCCGGCTTAGCCGGCCATGTTGGCCAGACGCAGCTGGCGGGCCTTGGTCAGGATGGCGTTCTCGATATCGGTCTCGGTCTGGGCCGCTGTGGGAGCGTCCATCCAACCGCCGGCGCCATCGGCGACCTGCTTGAACACGGTCACGTTGAGGCCGTCGGCCCTAAGTCGGGTGTCCAGAATGTAGACTGTCGCCTTGAAGCGCTCGTCGGGCTTCTCGGGATTGGCGTACCAATCGGTGATCACCACGCCGCCATAGGGGTCAGCGGAGGCGAGGGGCATGAAGGACAGGGTATCCAGGGCCGCCCGCCACAGGTAGGCGTTGACGCCGATCTGCGCCGCTTCGCCACCCTTCGGCGCGCTGTCGCGACCGAACGGCGACCAGCCCCCGCTGTCGTCGACGTTCCGTGAACCGCCCGTTCCGCAGCCGGCCACACCCACGAGCGCCAGGGTGAGAACCCCGACGGAGGCGACCCGCATCCAAGACCCGCGCGCAAACGCCATATTCCATCGCTCCACTTACGTTTCGTGCCGCGCGCGCCATGCTCGCGCGGCGTCGTACACCCCCGACGCCTCGACAGCCCCTCTACAACAGGGCCGCCTCGCCGCCAAACGGGAATCTCGTGGCCTTCGCGCAACAGGCGACCGGGGAAACCATGGACTCTCCCCGCGAGTCTGCCCGCAGCCAGTTGACCCCGGCCCCAAGCCGCCTTTAATCGCGGTTGAAGCTCACCATGTTTCTTCAGGAATGATGGCAAGAGCGAGACGGCCGGGGAAGCCGGTAGGGCGAAATGACCAAGCTACTGAGCACTGTCGCTATTTCGGCGCTGGCCCTGGCGGGCTCGGCGACGTTTGCGTTTGCCCAGACAGCGCCCGCCAAGCCCAAATCGACGCCGCCGTTCACCGTGCGCAGCGACTTCAACGCTGCCGACGCCCAGTTCGCGCCACAGGACAGCCGCCGGCTGGTCTGGGACGCCAACAAGGGCCGTTGGGGCCTGACCCTCGATATCAAGCCGCGCACTGACATCGGTCCTTCGGGCCGTGACGTCGAGGCTGGCGCCTTCTTCAAAGTCACGCCGCGCCTGCGCGTCGGCGGCGCTGTCGGCGTCGGTCCCAACCAGCCCGCGCCGATCCGCAAGAGCGACGGCCGCGAAGAGACGCCGCGCGTGCGTCTCGAGACCGCCTTCAAGTTCTGAGGCCATCCACCATCGCGAAGCCCGCGGCGCCCGAGTCGACCAGCTCCCGCGCGGTTTTCACGTTCACGCCGCCCAGTGCGTAGACGGGCAGCGGCGCGGCCGCCACGAAGGCTGTGAAGGTCGTCGCGCCCATAGGCGTTCCGGCTGACGGACTGGTGCTTGGAAACACTGTCGAAGCCAGGACGGCATCGCAGCCGAAATCCGCCGCAAGCCAGGCGGCTTCCAGCGAATGGGCGGCGCCCGTGACGATCCAGCCGGGATGGTCGGCCTTCAGGCCATTGGCGCGGACAAGATCCCGTTCGGGCAGATGCACCCCGCCCGCCCCCACGGCGGCCGCCAGGGCGGCGTCGGCGCCGATCAGCAGCACCAGACCCCGGGCGCGGGCGATCTCGGCCAGACGCGTCGCCTGCGCCCGTGCGTCTGGCGCGCCGAAAGCTCGGTAGATGATCCCCGAGCCCGCCGGCAAACGCCCTGCCACAGCCTCCACATCAGGGGTCCGGGCCGAGTCGGTGAGGAAGATCAGCCGGGGCAGGGGCTTTGCGGACGGCAGGCGGGGTCGTAAGGACGCCGCAAGGTCCGCCAGCCGCTGGAGATCACCCGTTGCCTCACTCATCCGCTGTCGCCGACGCGCGCCTTTCCGTGCTGGACCGTATCGCCGATGCGGCGCGGGAGGCCGGACGGTCGCCCGCGGATGTGACCCTTGTCGCCGTCTCCAAGCAACAGGCTGACGAGAAGATTGACGCCATGCTCGCCGCCGGCCAGCGCGTGTTCGGCGAAAACCGCGTCCAGGAAGCCATGGGGCGGTGGATCCCGCGCCGCGAGGGCGTGGAACTGCGCCTGATCGGGCCGCTCCAGACCAACAAGGTCCGCGAGGCCGTCGCGCTGTTCGACGTCATCGAGACCGTGGATCGCGAGAAGCTGGCGGCGGCTCTGGCAAGGGAGATGGCGCGATCGGACACGGCCGTCCGTCTCTATGTCCAGGTCAACACCGGCGAGGAGCCCCAGAAGGCCGGCGTGGCGCCGGGCGAGGTCGACGCCTTCCTGGACGTCTGCCGAGATCTCGGCCTGACGATCGAAGGGCTGATGTGCATTCCGCCCGAGGGTGAGCCCGCCGAGCCGCACTTCGCGATGCTGGCCGCCCTCGCCGCCCGCAACGGCCTGAGGCGGCTGTCGATGGGCATGAGCGCCGACTACGAGCCGGCGGTGCGGCTGGGCGCCACCAGCGTGCGCGTCGGCTCCGCCCTCTTCGGCGGCCGGAGCTGATCCAGGCAGGCGACCCGGCCGTGAAATCGCCTTGCAGACGCCCTATGTAAGGGCAGCGCCTCGCCCGCCTGTTGGCCAGAGGCCGCGAACCGGTGCATGGTCTGTTGATGGCGCAACGCAAGACACTCCTCATCGTCGATGACGACAACGACCTCCGGGGCGCTCTGGCCGAGCAGCTGCAGCTCCATGAGGAGTTCGCGGTGGTCCAGGCCGAGACGGCCGGGGAGGGCGGTCGCCTGGGCCGCGAAGTCCGACCGGACCTGATCCTGCTCGACGTCGACCTGCCCGACATGGACGGCCGCGAGGCCTGCCGCCTGATGCGCAAGGGCGGGGTGACTGCCCCGATCATCATGCTGACGGCCGCGGCGACCGACGCCGACACCATCCTGGGCCTTGATTCCGGTGCCAATGACTATGTGACCAAGCCGTTCCGCTTCGGGGTGCTGCTGGCCCGCATCCGCGCTCATCTGCGCAGCCATGAAGCGTCCGAGGACGCGGTCTTCCGCATCGGCCCCTACGAGTTCCGCCCGGCCCAGAAGCTTCTGGTTGACGACAAGGCCAAGAAGGTGCGGCTGACGGAGAAGGAAACCAACATCCTCAAGTACCTCTACCGCAGCGGGGCCAAGTCGGTGTCGCGCGAGGAGTTGCTGACCGAGGTCTGGGGCTACAACGCCGGGGTCACCACCCACACGCTGGAAACCCACGTCTACCGACTGCGCCAGAAGATCGAGCCCGACCCCGCCAACGCCCGCCTTCTGCTGACCGAGGCGGGAGGCTACCGGCTGCAGCCGTGACACGGTCCAGGCGCGCCTTGCTGGCATCCCTCGCCACCGCCGGCGCGGTGCTGGCGGCCGGCGGCGCCGAAGCCCTGTCCTGGTCCAGGGCCAGCTGCGAGGCGTTCCGGCAGTCGGTTCTCGACCATGACGCCTTTGTCCGCGCGAGCGTCGTCAGAGCCTGGGATCACCGCGCCGGCGAGGCGTGGTCCAGCGCCGAGGTCGAGATCACGGTCGATGAACCGATCCTCGGCCGCGTTCCGCGCGGCGCGACGATGATGTTCACCGCCACGGCGACCGAGATCAACGGCGTACAGTTCGGCTACATTCCCGCTGAGGGCGACGAAGCCGTCCTCTTCCTTGACCGGGATCGGGATCGCCGCTGGATCGTGAAGTCCACGATGACTGCGAGGGACTACGACCGCGACTGGGCCTTGCGCTGCGCCTTCTGAGGGCGGTCTGCTTCCGATGTCCCGGGACGCAGGCAAGGCGCCGAAACGGGCCGGGCCGCTCCGAGGGTGTGTAACCTTTATAGACTTAATTGACACACACCTAAGTCTATACGTAGTTTATATCGTTCCCCGAGGGTCGAATGAGCAAGTATGCGCCATTGACGAAATTCCTCGCGGAGTCCGCGCAAAGCGAGATCCCGCTTGGCTTTGCCGAGATCGAGGGCGTCATTGGCCATCCCCTGCCGGCCTCGAAGAAGTACGCTGCCTGGTGGAGCAACAACCCGTCCAACAACGTCATGACCCGGGCCTGGCTCGCGGCGGGCTACCAGACGGAACGGGTGGACATCGCCGGAGAGTGCCTGGTCTTTCGCAGGACCGCGGAGGCGACAGGGCCGCGACCCCTGGTCGGAACCCTTCTCGAGCGCATCCAGGCGCGGCTCGGGGGAACCGTCACGGTCTCTTCCGGCGTCGATCTGGCTGCCCCGGTCGGCGAGATGTGGGACGCCGAGCGGTGAGCATCTCGCCCATACTTCTCGATACCTGCGCCGCGATCTGGGCCACCCGGCCGGATGGACTCTCGCCCGCCGCGCAGCACGCCCTTGCCGAGGCGGAACGGGCAGGCGCGCCGATCTATGTTTCGCCAATCAGCGCCTGGGAGCTGGGCATGCTGGTCGCCCGGGGGCGGATCGCGCTGCTGGAGCCGCCGCTCACCTGGTTCGCGGGCCTGGTCGAGGCCGGCGTTCGACTGACCGACCTCAGTCCCGCCATCATGGTCGATGCGTCCTTCCTGCCCCAGTCTCGCCTGAGGGACCCCGCCGACCGCGTGATCGCCGCGACCGCCCGCGCCCTGGGATGCCGGATCATGACCCGTGACCGGCCGCTGCTCGAATACGCCGCCGCCGGCCACATCAAGGCGATCGCCTGCTGAGCTAGACCTGGAAGTCGGCGGTCACCGGGGCGTGGTCGCTGGGCTTGTCCCAGCCGCGCACGTCGTCGTGGATGCGGGCCTGGGCCTTGCCGGTGGCGAAGGCGGCGTCACGCAGGGCGGGGGTGACCAGAATATGGTCCAGCAGCAGGCCTCGGTTCGACTCGCGGAAGTTGGCGGCGCGGTAGCTCCACCAGCTGGCCAGCTTCTCCGGTTCGGGGCTGGCCTCCCGCATCAGGTTGATCAGGCCCAGCGACGCCTGCATGGCGCGGAAGGCCTCGATCTCCACCGGAGTATGGCTGACGATCTTCGACATATGGCGGTGGTTCCAGACGTCGAACTCGCCCGGGGCCACGTTCAGGTCTCCGGTGACGACCAGCGGCGCCTTCGGGTCGCGCTTGGCCAGCTCGCGGGTCAGGCTCTCGTAGAAGTCCAGCTTGTGGTCGAACTTGGGGTTCAGGGCCCGGTCGGGGACGTCGCCCCCGGCCGGGATGTAGAAGTTGTGGATCTCGATCCCGGCGATCTTCGCCCCGACGCAGCGGGCGTGACCCTCGCGGCAGACCTCAAGCGGCCGGGCGTCCTCGATCGGATAGCGCGAGGCGATGGCCACCCCGTGCCAGCCCTTCTGGCCGGCGATCCGGAAGTGGGAAAAGCCCAGATCCTCGAACATCTGCCTGGGGAACTCGGCCGTCTGGCACTTGATCTCCTGCAGGCAGAGGACGTCGGGCGCGACCTCGTCGACCATCCGGCCGATGAGCTCGCCGCGCGGGCGGACGGAGTTGATGTTCCAGGTGGCGAGGCGAAGGCGCATGGGCATCAGATACGGGGTTTCGGGGCAAAAGAAACGCCCGGATGCACGAAGCATCCGGGCGCCAAAGGTGGTCTCTCATGCCGCCGCCGGGAGGGGATAGGTTCCGGCACGGTGCGACGGTATCGCGAGGTCGGGCGCGCCACCGTTATGCGTGGCATTATTGCAACGAGGACGAAGAAACGTCAACAGGTTGAATCGCGGTATTTGCCTGTTGCGAATGTGTCACAAACAGGCTCGGTGTCAGCCGCGGCGCGCGGGGGTCGGGTAGGGGGCCTGGAACAGGGCCGGATCGAGGCCGGAGGTCCGCACCAGACTGGTCAGCCGCACCCGCGTCGGGGCGTTGCGGGCATCGGTGACCGTCCAGCCGAGAAGCTGCAGCGGGCTGCCGCCGAAGGTCATGATGATCTGCCCCTTGGTCTTGCCGGCGCGGTCCTGGGCGGTGATCTCAAAGCCGTCGTTCAGGGCCTTCACCCCGGCGATGTGAACGCCGCGGTCCAGCCGGATCTCGTCGGCCAGGAACAGTTTCAGCGGCGTCTGGCTGAGGAAATAGCGGTTCACCGTCTTCAGACGCTTGTCGGCGACCGAGACCACCCGGCCGTCGGACACCACCAGAAGGCTGGAGGGCGCCTCGTACTCGAAGCGGGCCTTGCCCGGGCGCTGCAGGTACAGCATCCCGGTCGTCTGGGAGCCGCGGGCGTCGGTCTGCACGAACTTGCCGCGAGCCGACGACAGTCCTTGCAGGTAGCTGGTGGCCTTGTCGACGAGGGCCTGGTCGGCGGGCGACAGGGCCGCGTGGGCGAGGCCCGGGGCCAGCAGCAGGGCCGGAGCGGCGGCGAGAAGGGCGCGTCGGGTCGTGGTCATAGCATCCGTCTAGCAGGGCGTAGCGGCGAATTCTTGACCGAAACCGCATCTAGGGAGGCGGAGGGGTCAGGATCTCACGCTTGCCGGCGTGGTTGGCGGCTCCAACAACGCCCTCCTGCTCCATCCGTTCAATCAGCGAGGCCGCGCGGTTGTAGCCGATCTGCAGCCGGCGCTGGATGTAGCTGGTCGAGGCCTTGCCGTCGCGGGTGACCACGGCCACGGCGCGGTCATAGAGGCTGTTCTCGTCGCCGTCGCCGCCGGCCGAGCCATGGCCGCCGCCGTCGCCGTCCTCGTCATCGCCGCCGGCGGTGACCTCGTCGAGGTACTGCGGCGTGCCCTGCTCGCGCAGGAACCTGGCGACCGCGGCCACCTCCTCGTCGGCCACGAACGGGCCGTGCAGGCGGGTCAGCCGGCCGCCGCCGCCGCCGGCCATGTAGAGCATGTCGCCCTGGCCCAGCAGCTGCTCGGCGCCCTGCTCGCCCAGGATGGTGCGGCTGTCGATGCGCGAGGTGACCTGGAAGCTGATCCGGGTCGGGAAGTTGGCCTTGATGGTGCCGGTGATGACGTCGACCGACGGACGCTGGGTGGCCATGATGAGGTGGATGCCGGCGGCGCGGGCCATCTGGGCCAGCCGCTGCACGGCGCCCTCGATATCCTTGCCGGCCACCATCATCAGGTCGGCGACCTCGTCGATGACCACCACCAGATAGGGCATGTGCTCGGGGCGGATCTTCTCGCTCTCGAAGATCGGGCGGCCGGCCTCGTCGAAGCCGGTCTGGACGGTCCGCTCGAAGTGCTCGCCCTTGTCGATCGCCTCCTTGGCCCGCTCGTTGTAGGCGGCGATGCCGCGCACGCCGATCTTGGCCATGCGGCGATAGCGGTCCTCCATCTCGCGGACGGTCCACTTCAGGGCCACGATCGCTTTTTTCGAGTCCGTCACCACCGGCGCCAGCAGGTGCGGGATGCCGTCGTAGACGGAGAGCTCGAGCATCTTGGGGTCGATCATGATGAACCGGCACTGCTCGGGGCTCAGCCGGTAGAGGATCGACAGGATCATGGCGTTGACCCCGACCGATTTGCCCGAGCCGGTCGTACCGGCGATCAGAAGGTGGGGCATACGGGCCAGGTCGGCGATGTAGGGCTCGCCGCCGATGGTTTCGCCCAGCGCCATGGGCAGGGTCTGGGACGCCTTCTCGTAGTCGGCGCTGGCCAGGAGATCACGCAGATAAACCGTCTCGCGCTTGGCGTTCGGCAGCTCCAGCGCGATGGCATTGCGGCCCGACACCACCGAGACCCGGCAGGCGGCTACGCCCATCGAGCGCGAGATATCGTCAGCCAGGGCCACGACCCGCGCGTGCTTCACGCCCGGCGCCGGCACCAGCTCATAGAGGGTGACGACGGGACCCGGGCGGATCTGGTCGATGGCGCCGCGGATGCCGAACTCGCTGAGCACGCTTTCCAGAAGCCTGGCGTTCTGGCGCAGCGCCTCTTCGTCGAAACCGCCGACACGGGGCTTGGGCTTGGCCAGCATGGCCAGCTCCGGAAGCATGAAGCCGCCGGGGGCGACAAAGTCGAAGGTCTTCTGCTGCTCGCGGACCTCGCGGCTGCTGTTCTTCGGCGCCGGCTTGGGCGGCTTGATGGCCGGGGCGCCGGCGCGGCCGGGCGCGGGGATGTCGGCTTCGCCCTCGTCGAGATCGGCCGGGGAATCGTCCGCGAAACGCAGCGGCTTGGGCGTGGCCACCGCCTTCTCCGCGCGACGGCGGGCGGCGGGCGCCCGTGCGGGGGCGGCGACAGGCTCGGGCTCGCGCGGCGCCGGGCGCCGGGCCAGCAGGGTCTCCAGCGCGCCCTCGGCAGCCCGGGCCATGCCTGAGCGGCTGACGCCCAGGGCCCAGGTCGCGGCGAACCCGCCGACGGCGAGCAGAACCAGCGAGGCGATCAGTTCGGCGCCCGGGATGCGAGCAAAGGCGATGATCCCGGACAGCCCGCCCAGCAAGCCATCACCCCAGAAACCGCCCAGGCCCCGGGCCAGGGCCCAGCTCTTCGGCGGGCTCGGCGCCGCTATGGCCCCGGCCAGGGCCAGCACGGCGGCCACCCCGACCAGCGCCCTCAGGCGGGTGGCGCGGCGATGGGCGTCCGGATCGGGATCGACGGCGCGGGTCAGGCCGAAGACGACCATCAGCAGCGCCAGCCCCCAGGCGGCCAGGCCCAGCGACTGCACGAAGATGTCGGCGACCACCGCGCCCGGGCCGCGCAGGATGTTGCTGGCCGGCAGGGCGGAGGCGACGTTCAGGCTTGGGTCGGCGGAATTCCAGGTGGCGAAGGCGGCGATCAGTGCCAGGCCGGCCGCCGCGACCACGCCGCCGCGCAGGCGCGCGCTGAACGGCTGGGTCCAGGCCCAGGCCGCCAGCTCCATCGCCATGTCCAGCCCGGTTCGCCTCGCAACCCGCGCCATCCGCGCCCCCGCAATCATTCTGAGCCGCCTATCTGGCCCCGGGAGGGTTAAGGGGCGTTTACTTCGATGGCACGAAGGCGCGATGGGTCGGCCCCTTTTCGATGACGTCGGACAGGGCGGCGCGGACACAGCTTCGCCGCCTCGCGGGGATCACCGCGAGGGTTGGGGAGGGGGCGGAGCGCCGGGCCTTCGCCCGGCATAGGGGTTGTGTTGTACCGTTTCGACGAAGGTCAGCGCTCCGCGTGGTCGTTCTCCCGCAGGCCCGGGATGCGCAGGGCTGTTCACCCTTTTGTCCCGGACTCTCCCCGCCCGGCCTCTCCGGTCGGCTCGAATTGCTGCCCACGAACGGGCGGACGGCACACCAGCGCACGCCCGGAACGGAGGCTTACGTCCCCTCCGCCTGATCCCGCTCGACCACTCCCCGCCGCCGCATCGGGCTGGTACCAGGCGCCCTCCCCCGCGACGGGGACGGTCATGAGGATACGGGCAGTGAGAGGGGTGGGGGATAGAATTGAGTTATCCCCCTATTTTCTCCAATGAACCCAATCCTCCCCACATCGTGGGGAGGGGGACCGCGCAACGCGCGGTGGAGGGGAGATGCCGCCCGCTGACGGCATTCGGCGCTGAAAGAAGAGACCGCGGCAGCGTCTCCCCGCCACCACGCTCCGCGTGGTCCCCCTCCCCGGCAAGCCGGGGAGGATTGCCGGGGTCAGAACTTCCACTTCGCGGTGCAGGCGTCGGCCAGTTTCACGATGTCCGGCCGCTTCATCGTTCCGGCAAGGATCGCGCTCTCGAAGTTGAGGTTCACGTAGCCGATGCCGATCCACATCTCCGTCTCATCAGGCTCCTCGCCGCGCGCCTTCAGACGGGCGACGGCGGCCTGGGTCTTCTTCTCCCAGACCGGCGGCTTGCCGGGATAGCCGTTGAACGCTTCACCATCGATCTGCGACAGCCGGCGATAGGTCGCCGCGCACCGCTCGATGGCGAAATAGTCGGGGGAAAGGGTCTGGGCGGCGACCGGGGTCGCCACGGGCAGGGCGAGCGACAGGGCGACCGTGGTGAAGAGGGGGATACGCATGTGAGGACCTCCGGATGGGAGGAAGATACGGCGGAGTCGGCGCGCCGCGCGCCGCCAGAAAGGGGGGCGATGTTTCCTTCTCCCCTCCCGTCATCCTCGGGCTCGTCCCGAGGATCCCTGTGTCCGCCTCGGCTGCAGCGAATGGTCGCCCGCTCACAGTGAAGCTGAACGAGGGGTCCTCGCCACAGGGGCGAGGATGACGGTGTTGGGGTTGGCGGGCCTGTCCCCTCGGCTCCAGCGGCCAGAGAAGGGGCGATCCGTCGCCAATCTTCCCCACGATGTGAGGAGTATTGAACAAGAAAAAGGGCGGCTCCGTTTCCGAAGCCGCCCCTGATCTTTCAGCGATGACGCTAAAGGCTTACGCCTCGGCGGTCGCCTCTTCCTTCTTGGACAGGTCTTCGCCGGTTTCCTGATCGACGACCTTCATCGACAGCTTGGTCTTGCCGCGATCGTCGAAGCCCAGGAGCTTCACCTTGACCATCTGGCCTTCGGTCAGCACGTCGGCGGGGCGGGCCACGCGTTCGTTGCTGATCTGGCTGACGTGGACCAGGCCGTCCTTGGCGCCGAAGAAGTTTACGAAGGCGCCGAAGTCGACGACCTTCACGACCTTGCCGTTGTAGATGGCGCCCAGTTCCGGCTCGCTGGCGATGGACTTGATCCAGTCCTTGGCCGCGTCGATCTTGGACTGTTCCGAGGCCGCGATCTTGATGGTGCCATCGTCGCCGATGTCCACCTTGGCGCCGGTTTCGGCGACGATCTCACGGATCACCTTGCCGCCGGTGCCGATCACTTCACGGATCTTGTCGACCGGGATCTTGATGGTCTCGATCTTGGGCGCGAACTCACCGAGCTCGGTGCGCGGCGCGTCCATGGCCTTGTTCATCTCGCCGAGGATGTGGTCACGGCCTTCCTTCGCCTGGGCGAGGGCCTTTTCCATGATCTCGATGGTGATGCCCGAGATCTTGATGTCCATCTGCAGCGAGGTGATGCCGTCGCTGGTGCCGGCGACCTTGAAGTCCATGTCGCCCAGGTGATCTTCGTCACCCAGGATGTCCGACAGGACCGCGAAGCCGTCCGATTCCAGGATCAGGCCCATGGCGATGCCGCTGACCGGACGGATCAGCGGAACGCCCGCGTCCATCATGGCGAGCGACGAGCCGCAGACCGTGGCCATCGAGGACGAGCCGTTGGACTCGGTGATCTCGGAGACCAGGCGGATCGTGTAGGGGAAGTCTTCCTTGGCCGGCAGCATCGGGCGGATGGCCCGCCAGGCGAGCTTGCCGTGGCCGACTTCGCGGCGGCCGGGCGAGCCCATGCGGCCGGTTTCACCGACGCTGTAGGGGGGGAAGTTGTAGTGCAGCAGGAAGGACTCCTTGTAGGTGCCTTCCAGGGCGTCGATGAACTGTTCGTCGTCGCCGGTGCCGAGGGTCGCGACCACCAGGGCCTGGGTCTCGCCGCGGGTGAACAGGGCCGAGCCGTGGGTGCGCGGCAGGACGCCGACTTCACCGACGATCGGACGCACGGTGCGCACGTCGCGGCCGTCGATGCGGATGCCGGTGTCGAGGATGGCGCGACGCACGACGTCGGCTTCCAGTTCCTTGAACACGCCGCCCAGCTTCAGCGGGTCGGTCCCGTCGGGATTGGCTTCGCTCTTGCCGAGGGCCGCGATGGCCTTCTTCTTGGCGGCGCCGATCGCTTCGTAGCGGTCCTGCTTCTTCTGGATCTTGTAGCCGGCGATGATGTCGGCGCCGACCAGGGTCTTCATTTCCGCCTTGATGGCGTCGGTGTCGTCGACGGCGAAGTCGAACGGCTCCTTGGCGGCGTGCTCGGCCAGTTCGATAATCGCGTCGATCACCGGCTGGATGCCTTCATGGGCGAACTTGATGCCGCCCAGGACGATCTCCTCGTCCAGCTCCTGGATCTCGGACTCGACCATCATCACCGCGTCGGCGGTGCCGGCCACGACCAGGTCCATCTTCGATTCCTTCAGCTCGTCGAGCGTCGGGTTCAGCACGTATTCGCCGTTGATCCAGCCGACGCGCGCGGCGCCGATCGGGCCCATGAACGGGGCGCCCGAGATGACCAGGGCGGCCGAGGCGGCGACCATGGCCAGCATGTCGGGGTCGTTCTCGAGGTCATGCTGCAGCACGGTGCAGACGACCTGGACTTCGTTCTTGAAGCCCTTGACGAACAGCGGGCGGATCGGACGGTCGATCAGGCGGGAGACCAGGGTCTCCTTTTCCGACGGACGGCCTTCACGCTTGAAGAAGCCGCCCGGGATCTTGCCGGCGGCGAAGGTCTTTTCCTGATAGTTGACCGTCAGCGGGAAGAAGTCCTGTCCCGGCTTCTGGGTCTTGGCGAACACGGCGGTGGCCAGGACGACGGTTTCGCCCATGGTGGCCAGAACGGCGCCATCAGCCTGACGGGCGATGCGGCCGGTCTCGAGCGTCAGCGTCTTGCCGCCCCACTCGATGGTCTTGCGTTTGATATCGAACATAAGGGTTCTTTCTCTCGTGTCCCGAGGGCGTATTCCCGCGGGGGCGGACAGGTGTCGTTTCCGAAATCCTCTCCAGATGTCAGGCCTGATGAGGATTTCGTCTGAACCCTCGTTCGTGCGTCAGAAGTCCAGCTAGGGGACTTCGCGCCGGCGGTTCCAAGGCCTGGAGGAACCTTCGGCGGATAAGCATCGGGGCGGGACCCTCGATGAAGATCCCGCCCCGAAATGTTGTTCAGCCTAGCGGCGCAGGCCCAGCTTCTCGATGAGGCTCTGGTAGCGCGCGACGTCCGATTTCTTGAGGTGGTCGAGCAGCGAACGACGCTGCGAAACCATGAGCAGAAGGCCACGACGGCTGTGGTTGTCCTTCTTGTGGGATTTGAAGTGCTCGGTCAGGTTGGCGATGCGCTCGGAGAGGATCGCGACCTGGACTTCGGCGCTGCCGGTGTCGTTGGGGGTACGGCCGTGTTCAGTGATGAGCGCGGCTTTGCGCTCGAGAGTGATCGACATCGTGTGGTCTCCGCTCAGGCTTGAAGAAAGACCCGGACGGGATTGAGCTTTCCCGCGCGCATCTCGGCGAGGGCCACCAGCCTGTCTCCGTCCATCGCCGAAACCAGTCGCGAGCCGCCGGTGAGGCGGGCCTTGAGGTTTTCGACCTGTCGGGGAACGAGAACGATGGGTCTTCCCTGCGCCAGCCGGAAGGCGTCCTCCGCGGTCACGGCCAGCGCCGGGATGTCGTCCAGCGCGGTCTCGACCGGGAGCAATACCTCCGGAAGCGCGGCCTTATGGCTCATATCTTCCAGATTTTCCAGCAGAATCGCACGATCCTCCCCGAAGGGTCCGACCCGGGTGCGGCGCAGCGCACTGACGTGGGCCTCGGCCCCCAGGGCGGCGGCCAGGTCGCGGACGATGGAGCGGACATAGGTCCCCTTGCCGCATTCCACCTCGATCTCGACATGGTCGGCGTCTGGAGCGGCGCTGACCCGCGCGGCGTGGACGACGACGGCGCGGGCGGCCAGCTCGAACGCCTCGCCGGCCCGGGCCAGGTCATAGGCACGCTCGCCGTCGACCTTGATCGCCGAGTACTGCGGCGGGATCTGCTGGATCTCGCCGACGAAGGCGGGCAGGGCGGCCTCGACCTGGGCGACGGTCGGGCGCACGTCGGAGGTCCCGGTGGTCTCGCCCTCGCGGTCCAGGGTGGTGGTCGAGCGGCCCCATTCGATCATGAAGCGATAAGCCTTGTCGGCGTCCATCATGAAGGGGACGGTCTTGGTCGCCTCGCCCAGCGCGATGGGCAGCACGCCGGTGGCCAGCGGATCCAGGGTGCCGGCGTGGCCGGCCTTCTGGGCGTTGAACAGCCAGCGCACCCGGCCCACGGCCTGGGTCGAACCGAAGTCGTAGGGCTTGTCCAGGCACACCCAGCCGGAGACCGCGTCGCCCTTCTTGCGGCGGGCCATCTCAGGCTTCGCCGTCGTCGTCGCCGGCGGCGGGCTGGTCGTCGGGGTGCAGGTCGGCCTGGACGCGCGGGTTGTCGAACAGGCTGTTGATCCGCGCGGCGTTGTTGAAGCTGTCGTCGTGGAAGAACTTCAGGTCCGGCGTGAACTTCATGGCGATGTGGCGGCCCAGTCGGCCACGCAGGAACTTGCTGAACTTGTTCAGCGCCTTGACGATCTCGGCCGTCTCCTGGCCGGTGACGCCGGCGCCGAGGGGCTCGACGAAGCAGATGGCGTGCTTGAGGTCCGGGCTCATCCGCACTTCCGAGACGGTCACCGAGACGCCCTGCAACGCCGGCTCCTGGAACTCCTCCTCGCGCAGCACCTCGACAAGGGCGTGCCGGATCAGCTCGCCGGCGCGCAGCTGGCGCTGGGTCGGGCCGGCGGGGGCCTGGTGGCGGGACTTCCCGTGCTTGGGACTGGCGCGTGACATGGCGGTCTACCTCTGGCCGGCGGCGGGGATCGAACCCGGGGCGGGCGAAAACAAGGGCGGGCTTCTAGGCTCCGGGAGGGGGAATGTCCAGTTCTGCCCAGCACCCGTCATCCTCGGGACGAGCCCGAGGGTGACGGGGTCAAGGTCCTGGTTGCGGGCGATCCTTCATCTGTCACTATGCGTAGTGAATCGAAACGAACGGGCGGAGACGGGGATGACGGACAGCACCGGGGCGGCGGCTCCCCACCCTCTGCTGGTTGCGCCGGTCGCGCCGACCCTGGTCAAGCTGGCCGCGCCCAACCTGCTGGGCATGCTGGCCGCGACGGCGGTGTCGATCGCCGAGACCGCCTACATCGGGCGGCTGGGCGTCGAGCCGCTGGCGGCCGCGGCCCTGGTGCTGCCGCTGATCATGCTGATGGGGATGATGAGCGCCGGGGCGATGGGCGGCGGGGTGTCCTCGGCGGTCAGCCGGGCGCTGGGGGCCGGGGACGTCGCCCGGGCCGAGGCCCTGGCCCGTCACGCGGCGGTGATCGGTCTGGCGCTCGGGCTTGGCTTCACCGTTCTGCTGACCCTGTTCGGGCGGAGCGTGTTCGCGCTGCTGGGCGGCGAGGGCGAAACCCTGCACCAGGCGGTGATCTACTCCGCCGTGGTCTTTTCCTTCGCCGGGGCGATCTGGCTCAGCAACATGCTCGCCTCGGTGCTGCGCGGCTCGGGCAACATGGTCGGGCCTTCGGCGGCCATGCTGGCCGGGGCGGCGCTGCAGGTGGTTCTGGGCGGCGCGCTCTGCTTCGGCTGGGGCCCGGCGCCGAGGCTGGGCATCGTCGGCGTCGGCCTGGGCCAGGCGATCTCGGCCACCCTGGTGACGGTGATCCTCTACCTGCTCCTGCGCCGGGCGAGCGCGCCGGTGAAGCTGCGCCTGCGCGGGCCGCTGAGCCGCGCGCACTTCGAGGACATCCTGAGGGTCGGAGGTCCGGCCCTGCTGTCGCCGATCCAGACGGTGGCCACGATCCTGGTCATCACCGCCATCGCCGCCCGCTTCGGGCCAGAAACCCTCGCCGGCTACGGCATCGGTTCGCGGCTGGAGTTCCTGCTGGTGCCGATCGCCTTTTCGGTCGGGGTCGCCTCGCTGCCGATGGTCGGCCTGGCCATCGGGGCCGGGGACGTGGCGCGAGCCCGCAAGGTGGCCTGGACGGCGGGCGGGCTGGCGGCAGCGGGCCTCGGCCTCGTGGGCCTGCTCCTCAGCCTGTTCCCGGACCTCTGGGTGACGATCTTCACCGACCAGCCGGGGGTTCGGAAGGCCGCCGCGCTCTATCTGCACTTCGTCGGGCCCGTGTTTGCCTTCTTCGGCCTCAGCCTCGCGCTCTACTTCGCCTCCCAGGGGGCAGGGAAGATCGTCGGGCCGCTGGTCGCGGGCACCGCGCGACTGATCGTCGTCGGGGTCGGCGGCCTGATCCTGGTGGCGGTCGAGGCCCCCGCCTGGGCGCTGTTCGCGCTCGTGGCGCTGGGCATGGTGGTGATGGGCGGCCTGACGGCGGCGTTTGTCTACTTCACGCCGTGGGGGCCGAGGCCGCTGGCGAAGGCCTGATACCGGCGGGGACATGCACTTCAGTGCGTGTCCCTCACCGCTGAAAGCTGCAGGGGACACGTACCGAAGAGGTACATGTCCCCGACTTCTACTTCAGCCGCTGATTGAAGAAGCTGATCGTCCGCGCCTCGGCCTCACGGGTCGGGCCGGCGTTGGCGAGGTGGATGGTCAGCACCGAGTGGCTGGGCACGCCGGTGCCCGGCTGGCCATCCTCGGGCTTCAGCTGCCAGGCCTCGAAGCGGTCGCCCAGCTCGTCCTTCAGCATCTCGAACCGGCCCGGCGGGACGAAGCGGTCGCCGTGGAAGGCGAGGCCCAGCACGCTGAGGTCCTCGTCGACCAGGCGTTTCTTGACGCAGCCCATCTCGGCGGCCGAGCAGTCTATGGCCCGCTCGCGACCCTTGCCGATCGGCATCGACGGCTGGCTCAGCACAGGGGCGATCACCGAGGGCTCGGTCATCATGGCCAGGGCGAACCCGCCGGTGAAACACATGCCCAGGGCGCCGACGCCCGGCCCGCCGCAGTCGGCGTGCGCCTGGCGCGCCAGGGCCCTCAGCCAGTCGACGATCGGCGAGGACTTCCCGTTGGCCCAGACATTGAACTCGCGCCGGATGCAGATGTTGAGGAACATCTCGCGCATGACATAGCCGTTCGACACCTGCCGACCCGGCTCGCCGAACAGGCTGGGCAGGTAGACGGTGAACCCCGCCGCGGCCACGCCGTCGGCATAGCGCACCACCAGCGGATGCAGTCCGGGGATCTCGTGCATGATGATCACCGCCGGTCCCGACCCGCGCCGGAACACCGGCCGCGTCCACGGCCCGTCGGCGAAGTCGAAACGCTCGTAGTCCTCCAGGATGTCGATGTTGGCCATTTCGATTCATTCCTCCCCGGCGAAGCGCAGCGTAGCGGGGGAGGGGGACCCTGCGAAGCAGGGTGGAGGGGAGAATGTGCACGGACTCCCCTCCACCGCGCTCCGCGCGGTCCCCCTCCCCACTGCGTGGGGAGGATTGCCGCTCGCTAGCTGCCCGGCTTCTTCAGGTAGTCCGGCGCCATGACCCGGGCGGTGACGTCCGAGGTGTTGGGGTTGGGCATCCGCCATTCGCCGCGCCAGGTGAAGTCCATCACCGCGCAGAGGCGCGTCTGGCCGGCGGCGTCTGCGCCGAAGGCATGGACCCGCAGGGCGCGGTTGTGGGCGATCGGGCTGATGGCCAGCCAGCCGCGGGTCGCGCCGGGGCAGAAGGCCTGGACCATCACCCTGCCCTCGGCCCTGGCCGGGTCGATGGCGTAGAGGGTCCCGGTTCCGGCGTCCTCGCCCATCAGGCCGTCGAGCCGGCGGATCGTGTCGCTGTCGCGCAGCGGCTCGGGGATGACCCCGACCGGCACGGCCGTGGCCCGCACCGCCAGCACCCGCTGTCGCAGCAGGGTCCTGGTGAAGACGAAGGTCAGGCCCGCGCCGGTCAGCCGCCGGGCCTCGGGCGAGGCGGAATCATAGGTGACCATCCGCTTGGTGGCGGCCGTCGACGGCGCGGCGGCGACCAGGACGGCCATGCCGGCCAGAGCGGGCGCAAGACGGCGGAAGGTACGCGTCATCACTCTCAGCCTGCCCGTCTAGCGCTTCGAGCCGGACTTGCCGCGCAGGTCGGCCAGGTCGCCTTCGAAGCCGGACAGTTTCCAGACCCCGTCCTGCCGGGCGAACACCAGCAGGCAGGGGCCGTCCTTCTTCCTTGTGGCGCAGACCGAACCATCGTCGCGGTAGCGGAGCGCGCTGCCGATGGCGATGCGGTTCTGCAAAGGCTGGTCGGGAGTGTAGCCATAGTAGCTGGCCGCGGCCCGGAAAGCCTCCGGCCGCAGGAAGGCCTCGACCGCCACATCGGCCAGCCCCGGCGCGATGATCGCGGCCAGGGCCCGGGCGCCGTCGTCCATCTCCCGGCGACCGACCTCACGCATCACGCGGGATTCCAGATTGTTCTTCAGCGCCCGCCTGTCGACATGGCGGTCGAAGGCGGCGCGGTCGTTGTCGCGAATGGCGACCAGCAGGGCGTGGACGTCCCCGGCCGCTTCATAGCGCGCGGTGGTGGCGCAGCCGGACAGCGTCAGGGCCAGGGCGGCCAGCAGGGTGATCGTGCGGATCATGTCGGCCTCCTTCGCGTCCGCTCGGGGCGGAAATTGGGCGCCGTCAGCTGCAGCGCCGGTCGCCGGCGGGCGACGGCCCGAACCGGACCCGGACCTCGACGGTGCGGGAATCCTCATCGGCGGGATAGATGACCCCGTGCGCCCAGGCGCGGGCGGCCTTGCCATAGCCCTGCCCCGGGGCGTCCTCGAACAGCACCACGCAGCGCTTCAGCGACCCGCCGCCGGGGCGGCAGGACAGGACCACGCCGCTTTCGTCGGGGCCGAGCGACACCTTCCGCAGCTGGCCGATGGCGCCGGGCCGCAGGGCCAGCCGCGTGCCCTGGGTGGTGACGGTCACCTGGCGTTCGGTCGCACAGGACACCGCCAGTGCGACCTTCTCGGCCGCTGTCGTGCAGCCGCCCGCCAGAAGGGTGGCCGCGACGGCGAGGATGGAACGGATCGACACGGAGCCCTCCATGGCCGTGACGAGGGCCGACGAGGCCCTGAAGGCGCGCAGGATCGCCGGTTCCGCCCTCAGGCTCAAGGGACTCCCTTCTCGGGACGGGGCGGAAACGCTAGAGCAGCCGAATGACCCTGACCCCCCAGCAGCCCCACAGAGCCCTGCGCAGCTATGGCCGCGTCAAGGCGCGCGTCCTCAAGGCGCGGCAGGCGGCGCTGCTCGACACCGTGGCGCCGGGGGTCGATATCCCCGAGGGCCCGTTCGACCCGCGCGCCCTCAAGCCGGACGCCCGGGAGGTCTGGCTGGAAATCGGCTTTGGCGGCGGCGAGCATATGGCCGGGCAGGCCGCCCGCGACCCGGACCTGCTGATCATCGGCGTCGAGCCCTTCCTCAACGGCGTGGCCAGCGCGCTGCGCCATGTGCAGGAGGGCGGCCTGACCAATGTGAAGGTTCACCAGGGCGACGCGCGCGAGGTCGCCGGCCGGCTGCCGGACGGTTGCCTCGACCGCATCTTCATCCTGTTCCCTGACCCCTGGCCCAAATCGCGCCACCACAAGCGGCGGATCATCCAGAGTGAGTTCCTGGTCGAGCTGCACCGGCTGCTGAAGCCCGGCGGAACCCTGCGCTTCGCCACCGACTGGGCGGCCTACGCCGACTGGACCCTGGACCGCATGAGGGCCAGCGGCCTGTTCACCGGCCCCCTCGGCGACACCGCCGTCCCGCTCGCCGATCATCTGACCACCCGCTATGAAGAGAAGAAGCTGGGCGACTGCGCGCCGGTGTTCCTGGACTTTGTCCGGACCTGAGCATTCTGCAACCGCCCCTCTGGCAATTGCGGCCGACGCATCCGATCTATCCGGCCCTGATCAAACCCTGGGGCATTTCCGATGAGCTTTTCCGTCCACGCCGCGTCCGCGCCGGTCCTCGTGCGCGCGCTGAACAACACCGCCGCCATCATCGACAAGGCGCTGGCCGCCGGTCTGTCGGAGACGGCGATCCTCGAGGCGCGGCTCGCGCCGGACATGCATCCCTTCCCGCGCCAGATCCAGATGGCCTCCGACGCGGCCAAGGGCGCCATCGCCCGGCTGGCCGGGGTCGAGGTTCCGGCCATGCCCGACACCGAGTCCACCCTGGCCGAACTGAAGGCCTGCATCGCCGCGACCATCGCCTTCATCGAGAGCGTCGACGCCGCCGCCTTCGACGGGGCGGAGGACCGCGAGGTGGTGCTGAAGTTCCCGGGCATGGAGCTGAAGTTCACCGGCGCCGACTTCCTGACCGGCTTCGCCCTGCCCAACTTCTTCTTCCACGTCACCACCGCCTACGCCCTGCTGCGGTCGGTCGGCGCGCCGATCGGCAAGATGGACTTCCTGGGCGGCGTCCCGACCAGGGCGTAACGGCGACTCGAGCGCGGCCTGAGGGGCTGACAAGCCGTTCGGGCCGCGCTATAGAGCGCTCAATATCGTTTGATCGCGCTGGATAGCGCAGTCGAGCGGCGGTCTTCGGGCCGCCGCTTTTTGTTTGGGTTCTGAACGGATGCGCGCACGCACGGCGGAAGACGCCACGCTGCTCGAACTGCTCGATCCGGTCGCGGAGGCGGCGGGGTACGAGATCGTCCGTCTGCGTCTGATGGCCGGCAAGGAAAGCCGCCGCCTGCAGATCATGGCCGAGACGCCTGATGGCGACATGACCGTGGAGGGCTGCGCGCTGCTGTCGCGCGCCGTGTCCGAGGTGATGGACGCCGCCGACCCGATCACCGGCGAATACACGCTGGAAGTCTCCAGCCCCGGTATCGACCGGCCGCTGACCCGGCTGAAGGATTTCGAGGTCTGGGAGGGCTTCGAGGCCCGCCTCGAGCTCGACCGCCTGGCCGAGAACCGCAAGCGCTTCCGCGGCGAGCTCGCGGGCGTTGAAGACGGCCCCGATGGCCAGCAGGTCGGCATCAATGTCGAGGGCGAGGCCGAGACCACCCTCTACATACCGTTCGACTGGATCGTGGAGGCCAAGCTGGTCTTCAACGACAAACTGATGAAACACGGGGCCGACGAGCGCGCCGCCCGTATCCAATCCGAAGAAGAGTAGGAAACCACCATGGCCACCGGCATTTCCGCCAACCGCCTTGAGCTGCTCCAGATCGCCGACGCGGTCGCCCGTGAGAAGGGCATCGAGAAGGAGATCGTGATCGCCTCCATCGAGGAAGCGATCCAGAAGGCGGCCCGCAGCCGCTATGGCGCCGAGCACGACATCCGGGTGCACATCGACACCAAGTCCGGCGCGACGACGATCAAGCGCTACGTCACCGTGGTGCCCGACGACGCCGAGCTGGACGAGACCTCGCTGGGCATGGTGCGTCTGAGCGACGCCCTGGCGCTCGACCGTGACGCCTTCGTCGGCCAGGTGACCGACGAGGAGCTGCCGCCCTTCGAATTCGGCCGCGTCCAGACCCAGATGGCCCGCCAGGTGGTGACCGGGAAGGTCCGCGAGGCCGAGCGCGAGCGTCAGTTCGAAGAGTACAAGGATCGCGTCGGCGAGATCGTCAACGGCACCGTCAAGCGCGTCGAGTACGGCAACGTCATCGTCGATCTGGGCCGCGGCGAGGGCATCATGCGCCGCGACCAGTCGATCCCGCGCGAGAACTTCAACCTCGGCGACCGCATCCGCTGCTACATCTACGACGTCCGCCGCGAGACCAAGGGTCCGCAGATCATGCTCAGCCGCGCCCACGGCGGCTTCATGGCCAAGCTGTTCGCGCAGGAAGTTCCGGAAGTCTACGACGGCGTCATCGAGATCCGCGCCGTGGCCCGTGACCCGGGCAGCCGCGCCAAGATGGCCGTGGTCAGCAACGACTCCAGCATTGACCCGGTCGGCGCCTGCGTCGGCATGCGCGGTTCGCGCGTCCAGGCGGTGGTGGCCGAACTGCAGGGCGAAAAGATCGATATCATCCAGTGGAACGGCGACGAGGCGACCTTCATCGTCAACGCCCTGGCCCCGGCTGAAGTCTCCAAGGTCGTCATGGACGAGGAAGACGAGCGCGTCGAAGTGGTCGTGCCGGACGAGCAGCTGTCGCTGGCCATCGGCCGCCGCGGCCAGAACGTCCGCCTCGCCTCCCAGCTGACCGGCTGGCAGATCGACATCATGACCGAGACCCAGGAGAGCGAGCGCCGTCAGAAGCAGTTCGCCGAGACCACCGCGCTGTTCCAGGAAGCCCTGGACGTGGACGAGGTGATCGCCCAGCTGCTGGCCACCGAGGGCTTCATGTCGGTGGAAGACGTGGCCTATGTCGAGCCGCACGAGATCGCGGCCATCGAGGGCTTCGACGACGACACCGCCGACGAGCTGCAGACCCGCGCCCGCGAGTTCCTGGACAAGGAAGCCGCTGCCCAGGACGCCCGCCGCGTCGAGCTGGGCGTCGAGGACGCCGTGCTGGAGATCGAGGGCGTGACCCTGCCGATCGCCGTCGCCCTGGGCGAGGGCGAGGTGAAGTCCGTCGAGGACCTCGCCGGCCTGATCCCGGACGACCTGCGCGGCTGGTTCGAGACCAGGGACGGCGAGCGCGTGCGCGAGCCGGGCGTGCTGGAGGCCTTCAACCTGTCGCCGGACGATGCCGAGGCTCTGATCATGCGGGCACGCGTCATCATGGGCTGGGTGGAGGCGCCGCCGGAGCCGGAGTACGAGGAAGAGTTCGTGTCCGAGGGCCTCGATAACCCCGAGGACTATGATCTGGCCGCAGCCGAAGGCGAGGCGAGCGACGCCTGAGGGCGTTGCTCATTGAGGGCGAAACCGACATGGCCGCCCCTCAACCCCGCACCCCCCGGACCCATGGGGAAGCCTCTCGCGAGCGACGGGACATCGTCTCGGGCTCGGTGATGGAGGAACACCAGCTGATCCGGTTCGTGGCCGGGCCGGAGGGCGTGGTCACGCCCGACCTGGCGCGCAAGCTGCCGGGCCGGGGCCTGTGGGTCGCCGCGGACCGCGTCAGCGTCGAGACCGCCGCCAGGAAGGGCCTGTTCTCCCGGGCGGCGAAGACGAAGCTGGTCGCGCCGGCCGCTCTCGCTGACCAGGTTGACGCGCTGCTGCACCGGCGATGCCTGGACGCCCTCGGCCTTGCACGTCGTGGCGGCGACATTATCTCCGGCTTCGAAAAGGTCCTCTCCAGCATCCGGAGCGGCAAGGCCGCCTGGCTGGTGGAAGCCTCCGACGGGGCCTCCGATGGGCGCCGAAAGCTGCTGTCGGCCTTCCGGACCTCGCCGTCGCCGCCCCAGTTAATCGGCGTCTTCACCTCCGAGGAATTGGGTTTGGCCTTGGGGGGCGAGAATGTGATACACACCGCCTTCCTTGCGGGGCGAGCCTCCGGTCACTGGACAAAGGATGTCCACAGACTGGCGGGGTTCCGTCCGCTTCTTCCCGAGGGTTGGCGCGAGGAATAGAAGGGCCGGGCGGATCGCGCCGCGGTCCCTTCAGGTTTTGAACGTTACGTATGCGCCGGATACGCCGGCAGTGAGTTAAGCGAGACGCATGAGCGACGAGAACGACAACGGCCGGCCCAATGCCCCCAGGCCCTCCCTCACCCTGAAGCCCCGCGCGGGCTCGGTGAGCGCTGGCGTGGTCAAGCAGAGCTTCAGCCACGGCCGGTCGAAGACTGTGGTGGTCGAGACCAAGCGCGTGCGTACGCACGGCCCGGCCGGAGGCGGCAACCTCGCCGGTCCGTCCGCCGCCGAAAAGCGCACGACCTACGATCCGCGTCCCGCCGCGCCGCGTCCTTCGGGTCCGTCCGCCGCCGATCCGTCCGGCAATCTGTCGGCCGAGGAGATGCACGCCCGCCAGCGCGCCATCGACGTCGCCCGCGAGGCCCAGGAGCGCCAGGCCGCCCAGACCCGCGCCCGCACCGAGGAAGAGGCCCGCCGCCAGGCCGCCGAGCAGGCCTCGGCCCGTGCGGCCGCCGAGGCGGCCCGGCCCGCGCCGGTCGCTGCTCCCGCTCCCGCTCCCGCCCCGGTGGCGGCGGCGCCCGCGCCCCAGGCCGCCGCGCCCGCGCCGGCTCCGGTCGCCCCGCCCCCCGCGCCGGCTCCGACCCCCGCGCCGCAGCCGGTCGCCGAGGCGCCGCGCGCCGCGCCGGCCCAGCAGCCCGGCAACCAGACCCGCACCTACGAGCCGTCGCGCGAACGTCGCGACGACCGGCCCAGCACGACGACCTACCGCCCCGACCGCGGCGGCACGTCGTTCAACCAGCGCGCCCCGCGCGAAGGCGCCGGCAATCCCTATGGCCAGCGCGCGCCGCGTCCGGGTGACCGTCCCGAGGGCGACCGTCCCCGGGGTGACCGTCCGCAAGGCGCCGCCACGGGCTACCAGGGCGCCCGCCCGCCCCGCGAAGGCGACCGTCCGCAAGGCGGCGCGCCGCGCCCCGGCGGCGAGACCGTCCGGTACTCGGCCCTGGCGCCGCGTCCCGCGCCGCGCACGGGCGATCGTCCCGGCGGTCCGCGTCCGCCGCGTCCCGGCCAGCCGGCAGCGCCGGCCGCGCCCGAGATCCAGCGCGCCACCCGCTCCGCGCCCCGCCCCGGCGGCGCCCTGCTCGACCGCCGTCCTGACGATGATGATGATCGTCGCAAGGGCGCCGCGCCGGGCAAGGCCGTCTCGCGCACCAAGGGCGAACCCAAGCGCCGCGAAGGCCGGCTGACGATCCAGGTGCTGGCCGGCGACGACGAAGGCGCCGCCGAGCGCATGCGCTCGCTGGCCTCGGTTCGCCGGGCCCGTGAACGTGAGAAGGAAAAGCGTCGCGGCGGCGGAGCCGAACAGGCCCGCATCGCCCGCGAGGTGGTCATTCCCGACATCATCACCGTGCAGGAGCTGTCCAACCGGATGGCGGTGCGCGGCGTCGACATCATCAAGTTCCTGATGCGTCAGGGCGTGATGCTGAAGATCACCGATGTCATCGACAATGACACCGCCGAACTGGTGGCCACCGAATTCGGTCACACGGTTCGCCGCGTGTCCGAGGCCGATGTCGAGGAAGGCTTCCTGGTCGCCGACGACGACGACGGCGATCTCGAGCCCCGTCCGCCGGTCGTGACCATCATGGGCCACGTCGACCACGGCAAAACCTCGCTGCTCGACGCACTTCGCGCCACCGACGTGGTCGGCGGCGAGGCCGGCGGCATCACCCAGCACATCGGCGCCTACCAGATCCGTCTGGAAGACGGCGACCGGGTCACCTTCCTCGACACCCCGGGCCACGCGGCGTTCAGCGCCATGCGGGCTCGCGGCGCCAACATCACCGACATCGTGGTGCTGGTCGTGGCGGCCGACGACGGCGTCAAGCCGCAGACCATCGAGGCCATCCAGCACGCCAAGGCGGCCGGGGTCCCGATCATCGTGGCCATCAACAAGATCGACAAGGACGGGGCGGACTCCACCCGCGTCATCAACGAGATGCTCCAGTACGAACTGGTCGCCGAAAGCCTGGGCGGCGACGTCCAGACGGTCGAGGTCTCGGCCAAGACACGCCTGGGCCTCGAGGAGCTTCTCGAACGCATCCTGCTTCAGGCCGAACTGCTCGACCTGAAGGCCAACCCCGACCGTACGGCCGAGGGCGTGGTCATCGAGGCCAAGCTGGACAAGGGTCGCGGCGCCGTCGCCACCGTCCTGGTCAAGCGCGGTACCCTGAAGCGCGGCGACATCGTCGTGGCCGGCGGCCAGTTCGGCCGCGTCCGCGCCCTGCTCAACGAGCGGGACGAACAGCTGACCGAAGCCGGACCCTCGACGCCGGTCGAGATCCTCGGCCTCGACGGCGCGCCCTCTCCGGGCGACGCCTTCGCCGTGGTCGAGAATGACGCCCGCGCCCGCGAACTGACCGACTACCGCCAGCGCCTCAAGCGCGACAAGGCGGCCGTCGGCGGCGCGGCGGCCGGCGTCTCCCTGACCGACATGATGGCCAAGCTCTCGGCCAAGAAGGTCAGCGAGCTGCCCCTGGTCATCAAGGGCGACGTGCAGGGCTCGGTCGAAGCCATCGTCGGCTCGCTGGACAAACTGGCCACCGACGAGGTCCGCGCGCGGATCATCCTGTCGGGCGCCGGCGCGATCAGCGAAAGCGACGTCCAGCTGGCCAAGGGCGCCGGCGCGCCGATCATCGGTTTCAACGTCCGGGCCAGCGCCCAGGCGCGGGCCATGGCCGAGCGCGAAGGCGTGGAAATCCGCTACTACGCGATCATCTACGACCTGATCGACGACATCAAAGGCGTGCTCTCCGGCATGCTGGCGCCGATCCAGCGCGAAACCTTCCTCGGCAACGCCGAGGTGCTGCAGGTGTTCGACATCAGCAAGATCGGCAAGATCGCCGGCTCGCGCGTCACCGAGGGCGTGGTCCGCAAGGGCGCCAAGGTCCGGATCGTCCGCGAGAACGTGGTCGTGCTGGAACTGGGCACCCTGGCGACGCTCAAGCGCTTCAAGGATGAGGTCAACGAGGTCAACGCCGGCCAGGAGTGCGGCATGCACTTCGCCGGCTTCCAGGACATCCGCGCCGGCGACACCATCGAGTGTTTCACCGTCGAGGAAGTGAAGCGCTCGCTGTAGAGCGTAGCTCACCGCAAACGATCAGGGGCGCTGTCTTGCGACAGCGCCCCTTTTTCGTTGTCCCCGACTGACGACAGGCGCGGCTTACGCCAGCTTCTGCAGTTCCGGGACCAGGTCGGTCTTTTCCCAGCTGAAGCCGCCCTCGTTGTCGGGCGTACGGCCGAAGTGGCCGTAGGCGGCCGTGCGGGCGTAGATCGGCCGGTTCAGTTTCAGATGTTCGCGGATCGCCCGCGGCGTGGCGCCGCCGATCAGCTCGGGCAGGATCTTTTCCAGCTCGGCCGGGTCGACCTTGCCGGTGCCGTGCAGGTCGACGTGGAACGAGACCGGCTGGGCCACGCCGATCGCGTAGGCGATCTGGATCGTGCAGCGGTCGGCAAGACCGGCGGCGACGACGTTCTTGGCCAGATAGCGGCAGGCGTAGGCCGCCGAACGGTCGACCTTGGTCGGGTCCTTGCCGCTGAAGGCGCCGCCGCCGTGCGGGGAAGCGCCGCCGTAGGTGTCGACGATGATCTTGCGGCCGGTCACGCCGGCGTCGCCATCGGGTCCGCCGATCTCGAAGCGGCCGGTCGGGTTGACCAGCCACTGGGTCTTCTTCGTCACCAGGCCTTCGGGGAAGACCGACAGGACGTGCGGCTTGATCAGGTCCAGCATGCGCTTGCTGGTGGCGGCCTTGCCGTCGATCTTCTTCTTGTGCTGGTGGCTGACGACGATGGAGACGACGCGCACGGGCTTGCCGTCGCCGTCGTACTCGAGGGTCACCTGGCTCTTGGCGTCAGGCTCGAGCTCCGACAGCTCTCCGCTGTGGCGCAGGTCGGCCAGGCGCTTGAGGATGTTGTGGCTGTACTGCAGCGTGGCCGGCATCAGTTCCGGCGTCTCGGTCGAGGCGTAGCCGAACATGATGCCCTGGTCGCCGGCGCCCTCGTCCTTCTTGTCGCTGGCGTCCACGCCCTGGGCGATGTGGGCCGACTGGCCGTGCAGATAGCAGGCGTACTTCGCCTTCTCCCAGTGGAAGCCCTTCTGCTCGTAGCCGATGTCCTTGATCGCTGCCCGGACCTTGGGCTCCAGCGACTTGATGATGTCGCGGGTCAGGGCCTTGTTGGCGGCCTTGTCGCCGCCCGGCTTTCCGGCGCGGACCTCACCGGCCAGGACGATCCGGTTCGTGGTGACCAGCGTCTCGCAGGCCACGCGCGCTTCGGGGTCGGTGGACAGGAAGGCGTCGACCACGGTGTCGCTGATGCGATCGGCGACCTTGTCGGGGTGGCCCTCCGACACGCTTTCGCTGGTGAAGATGTAGGAGGATCGGGCCAAGAGGGGACTCCAAAGGAAACGGGGCCGGCTCAACGACGGCCCCGAAACCTATAAGGATATCTTTATGTCCGCAAGACGACGCGCTGTCCGCCGCCCGATTGAGGGGGCCAGAAATTCCGTACGCGCCTTCAGCGTCCGTCAGTCCTCGGCGCTGTCGGCAGCCTCTTCTTCCTCGGCCATCGATCGGACGAGGTCGAGAATCCGGCGACGGACGCGGCCGCGCTTGATCTTGGGGAACAGCGCCGCCAGCTCCAGGCCTTCCGGCGTCATCAGGAAGTCGTGGATGAAGGGCTCGGCGCCGCTGTCGGACACGCCCTCGGCGCGCGCCGTCGACGGGTCGACCAGCCCGTCAAAGAAATAGGAGATCGAGGTCTGCAGCGACTTGGCGATCTCGTAAAGCTTCGAGGCGCTGACCCGGTTGGCCCCGCGTTCGTACTTCTGAACCTGCTGGAAGGTCAGGCCGAGATCGTCGGCAAGGCGTTCCTGAGAAACGCCGAGCAGCTTGCGGCGCATACGGATCCGTCCGCCGACATGCAGGTCGACGGGATTGGGGGAGCGATCAGTATCGGTCGTGGCGTTCATGAGGTCCTGGTTAGCATAACTACCGGCATTAATGACCCCCCTACACGGCATTCCGTCGCGTTTTCAAGGCCCGCGCTCCCCGAATACCCAAGGTGAGTATTATCGGGACAAGCAACAGGGCCAGGAACGGCAGGTCGCCGAGGCGGCGGTAGAGGGTATCCGCGCGACCCCGGGGTATGGCCGCGTCGATTACGCCGGTGTCTCCAAGACGCAACGCGCCGGCCTCTACGCGTCCCCGTGCGTCGATTACAGCCGAGACGCCGGTGGGCGTCGACCGAAGAATGGGGACGCCTTCCTCGATGGCGCGGTAGCTGGCCAGGTTCAGGTGCTGCAATGGCCCGCTGGTCCTGCCGAACCAGGCGTCATTCGAAACATTGACGATGAAGGCTGGCGCGACGCCCGACGCCGCGGCGCCGCGGCGGGTGAAGCCCGGAAACAGAGACTCGTAGCAGATCAGCGGCTGGAACGGCGGCAGGCCGGCGACAATCATCGGCGCCGGCTCCGGCCCGGTGGTGAAGCTGTCCGGCGCATGGACCAGCGCCTTGACCCCCAGGCGTGTCAGCAGACCCTCGAGCGGCAGGAACTCGCCGAACGGCACCAGCCGGTGCTTGTCATAGACCCCGGCCGGCTCCAGGCCGTCGACCGTGCGGCGCACCGCGATCAGGGTGTTGAAGTACCGCGGACCGGCGGGCGTCCCCTCGTAACGGAAGGCGCCGACCAGCAGGACCTGGCCGGGTTGCAGCGACTGTTCGATGGCCTGGCGGGTCCAGGTCTCGGGCGCCAGGTAGTCGTTGGCGGCGATCGGGATGGCGCCTTCCGGCCAGATGACGACGTCGGCGGGCCGGCCAGCATAGGGGCGGGCGGTCAGGTCGGTGTAGGCGTCGACGATGCGCTGGAAGTGCGCCGGATCGTACTTGGCGGCCTGTTTGATGTCGGCCTGGACAATCCGCACGCGGAGCTCGCCACGCCCGTCGCCAGGCCTGGCGCCCTGAACATCGACAGTCCTCGCCGCGCCCCAGACGAACAGGCCCAGGAGCACGGCGGCCGCGCCGCCGACGGCGATGCGGCCGCGCCGCCCCTCCCACCAGAGCACGGCGGCTGAGACCGTCGCCAGGGTGATCCAGGTCAGGCCGTAGGCGCCCACCAGAGCAGCGGTCTGGGACATCGCCGATCCGGCCCGCCAGGTCTCGCCGATCAGGTTCCAGGGAAAACCGGTCAGCACATGGCCGCGTAGCCACTCGAAGGCCGCGAAGACGCTAGCGAAGGCCAGCACACGGGACAGGCCCCTCACGGCGGTGAGGCGATAGGCGAGGGCCGCCGCGCCCCAGAACAACGCCATGCCCCCTGCCATGGCGGCGACAGCAAAGGGGGCTATCCAGCCGTGGGCGACGATATCGACCAGGAAGGCCTCGGCGATCCACCAGGTGCCGAGCGCGAAGTAAGCCAGTCCCGCCAGCCAGCCGCGCCAGAAGGCCGAGCGCAGCGGTCGGTCGCCGTCGGCGGCATCCACCAGCCACAGCAGAAGCGGATAGCCGAGCAGGCCGGGCAGCAGTCCGAAGGGCGGATGGGCCAGCGCCGCCGCCAGGCCTGCGGCCAGGGCCAGCACCCAGCGCGGCGCCGCCAGCGCCCGCCTGGCGACAGCCCCGATCACCACGCCTGAGGCGCCTCGGCGGCCGGTATGTCCGGTCGCGGCCGGACGCGGACCCGCTTCACCCGACGCGGATCGGCATCCATGACCTCCAGCTCGTAACCGGCCGGATGCTGGATCACCTCACCCCGTCGCGGCACGCGGCCGGCGATGGCGGTGACCAGGCCGCCGACGGTGTCGATCTCTTCCTCGAGCTCGGCGGGCGCCAGCTCGCCGGCGCCCAGCGCCTCCTCCAGGTCCTCGAGTGGCGCGCGCGCGTCGGCCTCGAACACGCCCCCTGGCCGCGCCCTTACGCCGCTGACCGTGGCCTCGTCATGCTCGTCGTCGATCTCGCCGACAACGGCCTCGATCAGGTCCTCGATCGTCACCAGGCCCTCGGTGCCGCCGTATTCGTCGATGACCAGGGCCATGTGGATGCGGGTTTTCTGCATCTGGGCCAGCAGGTCGGCGGCGCGCATCGACGCGGGGACGTAGAGGGTCTCGCGCTTGAGCCGCTTGAGCAGCGCCGAGGTGGCGGCCGGCTTGCGGCCCTTGCCCGACACCGCCTTGAACACGTCCTTGATGTGCACGACCCCGATCGGGTCATCGAGCGTTTCGCGGTAGATCGGCAGGCGGCTGTGCTCGGTCTCGATGAACAGGGCGACCAGGGTTTCGAAGGGTGTGGTGATCTCCACCGCCACGATGTCGGCGCGGGGGGTCATCACGTCATCGACCGTCAGGGTCTGGAAGGCGCGCGCCTGACCCACCAGCGTGGCGGCGGCGGCGGCCGCCTGGCCCTGCGCGGTCTCCAGCGCCCGCACCGGTTCGATGATCTCGCCACGAAGGCGTCGGAAGAGGGCGCGCAGCCCCCGGCTTCGTCGTGGGGGCGTCTCGGGCTGCGTCCCGGTGTCGTCGCTCGGCATGTCGTCCCTGCTGTCAGGCGTAAGGATCAGGGACGCCCAGTCCGGCGAGAATCCGCCGCTCAAGCGCCTCCATCTCCTCGGCCTCGGCCTCGGTGAGGTGGTCGTATCCTAGAAGATGTAGCACCCCGTGCGCCACCAGGTGTTGCAGATGATGCGCCAGGGGCTTGCCCTGCTCCGCCGCCTCGCGCGCGCAGACGCCATAGGCCAGGGCGATGTCGCCCAGATGATCCTCGGGATTGTCCGGCGCCGGGAAGCTCAGGACGTTGGTCGGCCCGGCCTTGCCGCGAAAGCGTTCGTTCAGCTCGGCGACGCTGTCGTCGTCCGTCAGCAGGATGGTCACACCGCCGCGAGCCTCCAGAGCCGCCTCCGCCGCCGGCAGCGCGACGGCCTCCGGGTCCGGCAGGGCCGCCGCCCAGGCCGGGTCCTCGATCTCGATGTCGATCACTTGCCGGCGCGCCGGGCCGCGTCGGCGTCGTAGGCCTTGACGATGCGGGCCACCATCGGGTGGCGGACCACGTCGTCGGAGGTGAAGCGGGTGACGCCGACGCCCTCGACCCCTTCCAGGATCGACACCGCGTGGGCCAAGCCCGAGTCGGCGGCGTTCAGCAGGTCGACCTGGCTGGGGTCGCCGGTCACCGCCATGCGCGAGCCTTCGCCCAGCCGGGTCAGGACCATCTTCATCTGCAGCCGGCTGGTGTTCTGGGCCTCATCGACGATGACATAGGCGTGCGCCAGGGTCCGGCCGCGCATGAAGGCGATGGGCGCGACCTCGATCTCGCCCTTGTCGCGACGGCGGCGCAGCTGCTCGGTTCCGACGATCTGGGTCAGGGCCTCCCACACCGGCGCCATGTAGGGGTCGACCTTCTCGGTCAGGTCGCCGGGCAGGAAGCCCAGCTTCTCGCCGGCCTCGACGGCCGGCCGGGTGACGATCAGCCGGTCGACATCGCCGCGCAGCAGCATGCCGGCGCCGTGGGCCACGGCCAGGAAGGTCTTGCCGGTGCCGGCCGGGCCGAGGCCGAAGGTGACGTCGTGACGCCCGAGCATGTCCATGTATCGGGCCTGGGTGGCCGTCTTGGGCGACACCGGACCCTGGCGCCCGCCGCCGGCCCGCGCCACGGCGGCCGGACCGCCCGGTGCGGCCGGTCGGGCTTCGCCGACGGCGACGCGCACGTCCGCCTCGCTGACGTCGGAACCCCCTTCGACAAGCGCTTCCAGCGCCGAGATGGCGCGCCTGGCCTGGCCGCGCCCGCGGGCGTCGCCCTGGACGGAGACACCCCCGCCGGGCGTTTCGATCAGCACCTTGAAGGCGTCCTCGATCAGGGCGGCGTGGCGACCGCCGGGGCCATAGACGGCGCGGGCCGCGTCGTCCGACAGCGGCAGGAACTCGGGAGGACGGCTCATGCGGGCTCCAGGACGAGCGAACCTGACAGGCTCCCCCGCGTCGCCGCCTCGATCCGCACCGGCAGGATCTGTCCGATCAGTGTGGCGGATCCCTCGATATGCACCGGCTGCAGCCAGGGACTGCGTCCCCCGACCTGACCATCGTTGCGCCCGGTCTTCTCGATCAGCACCGGCGCGATCCGCCCGACGACCGAGCGGTTGAAGGCTTCCTGCTGCTCCTGCAGCAGGGCGTTCAGCCGCTGCAGCCGCTCGTCCATCACCGCCTCGGCCACCTGGCCGGGCATGGCCGAGGCCGGGGTGCCCGGGCGCCGGCTGTACTTGAACGAGAAGGCGCCGGCGTAACCGACCGCGCGGACCAGGTTCAGGGTGGCCTCGAAGTCGCTCTCCCGCTCGCCGGGGAAGCCGACGATGAAGTCGCAGCTCATGGCGATGTCCGGCCGCGCCGCACGGATGCGCTCGACCAGTCGCAGGTAATGCTCGGCCGTGTGGCCGCGATTCATGGCCTTGAGGATCCTGTCCGATCCCGACTGCACCGGCAGATGCAGGTAGGGCATCAGCGCCTCGACCTCGCCATGGGCGGCGATCAGGGCCTCGTCCATGTCGCGCGGGTGGCTGGTGGTGTAGCGGATGCGGTCCAGGCCATCGACCTCGGCCAGCTGGCGCACCAGGCCGGCCAGCCCGCCGTCGCAGCCGTCGTAGGCGTTGACGTTCTGGCCCAGCAGGGTGACCTCGCGCACGCCCTTGGACGCCAGGTTGCGGGCCTCGGCGATCACGGTGGCGGCCGGACGGGACCACTCGCCCCCGCGCGTGTAGGGCACCACGCAGAAGGTGCAGAACTTGTCGCAGCCCTCCTGCACGGTGAGGAAGGCGGTGACGCCGGTGACATGGCGCTCCGTCGGCAGGGCGTCGAACTTCTCGTCGGCGGCGAAGTCGGCGCTGAGCCGCTCGCCGGTGGCCCGGTGCGCGCGGGCGATCAGCTCGGGCAGCTGGTGATAGGCCTGAGGCCCGACGACCAGGTCCACGGCCGGCTGGCGGCGCATGATCTCCTCGCCCTCGGCCTGGGCGACACAGCCGGCGACGACAATGTTCATCCTGCCGCCGGCGTCGGCCTTGCGGGCCTTCATCAGCTTGATCTGGCCGAGCTCGGAATAGACCTTTTCGGTGGCCTTCTCGCGGATGTGGCAGGTGTTGAGCACCACCAGGTCGGCGCCCTCGGGATCATCGGTCACGCCATAGCCCAGCGGGCGCAGGACATCGGCCATGCGCTCGCTGTCATAGACGTTCATCTGACAGCCGTAGGTCTTGATGTAGAGGCGCTTTTCCGGCGCGGACTGGGTCATGCCGGGTTTATGGGGTTGGCGCTCGCGTTTCGCAAGAAACACCGTCTCCCCGGCGAAGGCCGGGGTCCATGTGGAATGTGCCCACCACTCTGGCTGTCCTGTGGATCCCGGCCTTCGCCGGGAAGACGGGACCGAGCGCTATTCCTCGATCGGAACCCCGTAGAGCTCCAGCCGGTGATCGACGAGCCTGTAGCCGAGCTTGCGGGCGATGGCCTGCTGCAGGGCCTCGATCTCCTCGTCGACGAACTCGACGACCTTGCCGGTCTTCATGTCGATCAGGTGGTCGTGGTGGACGTCCGGCGCCTCTTCATAACGGCTGCGGCCGTCGCGGAAGTCGTGGCGCTCGATGATCCCGGACTCCTCGAAGAGCCGCACGGTCCGGTAGACGGTGGCGATGGAGATGTGGGGGTCGATGGCGTGGGCGCGGCGATAGAGCTCCTCAACGTCCGGGTGATCCTGGGCCGAGGACAGGACACGGGCGATGACGCGGCGCTGGTCGGTCATCCGCATGCCTTTTTCGACGCACAGTTTTTCGAGCCGGTCCAAGGCAGTCCTCCGTCCTGAGTCGGGCCAAGATAAGCTCTGGGCGCTCAGGTGTTAAGCGCGCGCCGCATCACGACCGCGTCCGCGCCCGACACATAGTATCCCTTGCGCAGTCCGACCCGTTCAAAGCCCGCTGCTGCATAGAGGGCGAGCGCCGCGACATTGTCGTGGGCGACCTCGAGGAACAGGCTCCCGGCGGCCTGCGTCGCGGCAAGACCAGCGGCTGCTTCGACCAGGGCGCGGCCCACGCCGAGGCGCCGCGCGGCGGGGGCCACCGCCAGGGTCAGGATCTCGGCCTCGCCGGCGATGGACCGGCAAAGGATGAAGCCCTGAAGGTCGGCCGTCAGGGCGAACGCGCCGGGGCCGGCCATGACGGCGGCGATATCGGCTTCTGCCCAGGGTCGGTCAAAGGCTTCCGCGTGCAGGGCGGCCAAGGCCCCGGCGTCGTCAGGTCCGGCGGCGCGCAGCCGGCTCATATCGGCAACCTGGCGTCGGGGGCCCGGAGGTACAGCGGCCGGACCGGCTTCACCGTCGCGGCGGCGGCCAGCCGGGCGACGGCGACGGGGTCGGGGCCGTCCGGGGTCTCGATCACCGCGCCGGAAAGAATTCCCTCAAGCAGCGGCGCGCCGGACCCGGTGAAGGTCGCGGGCCCGCCTGCATAGACCTCGGCGATCCGGGCGGCGGCGGTTTCCAGCGTCACCGCATCGGGCGCGGTCAGGGTCGCCCCGTCGCCGAACAGCTGCAGATAGATCTGGCCCCGGCGGGCGTCGATGGCGGCGGCGACAAAGCCGGTCCTGCCGAAGGCCATAGCCTGCAGCGTGCCGACCCCGACCACCGGGATGGAGAGGGCCGCGCCCATGCCCTTGGCGAAGGCGATCCCGACCCGAAGCCCGGTGAACGAGCCCGGGCCGACGGTGACCCCGATGCGGGTGAGCGCCTTGAATGAGATGCCGGCTTCGTCAGCCAGCTCGCGAACCATGGGGGCCAGGAATTCCTGGTGTCCGCGCGGCATCGCCTCGGATCTGGCGGCCAGCATCGTGTCGCCGTCCAGGATGGCGGCCGAGCAGGCGGTCAGGCAGGTGTCGAGGGCGAGGATCACCCGCGCTCTCTACAGCGTCTGCTCGACCCGCGTCACTTCCGGCACATAGTGTTTGAGCATGTTCTCCACGCCGGCCTTGAGGGTGGCGGAGGAGGACGGGCAGCCGGAGCAGGCACCGCGCATGTGCAGATAGACCACGCCGGTGTCGGCCTCGAACCGCGAGAAGACGATGTCGCCGCCGTCCTGGGCCACGGCCGGGCGAATGCGGGTGTCGAGCAGGTCCTTGATCTCGGCGACGATCTGGGCCGTGTCACCCTCGTAAACCGTCTGGTCGTGACCATCTGACGCACCCGAGGTCAGGATCGGCGCGCCCGAGGTGTAGTGATCCATGATCGCCGCTAGCACCGGCGCCTTCAGATGGCTCCAGTCGGCCCCCTCCGCCTTGGTGACGGTCAGGAAGTCGGAGCCGAAGAACACCCGCACCACATCGCCGAGGTCAAACAGGGCGCGGGCCAGCGGGGAAGCGTCGGCCTCCTCGTCGTCGCGGAATTCGCGGGCCCCGTCTGCCAGCACCTCCCGTCCGGGGAGGAACTTCAGGACTTCGGGATTGGGCGTGGGTTCGGTCTGGATGAACATGACACTCTATAGATGGCCGCCGGCGGGCCTTTGGGCAAGGCCGATGCAAGAGAGTCAAAGACCGTGACGCCGTAAGGAGCTGTTTAACATCCTGAGATTAAACCCATATCGGTTTTCAATGCTCAGAAGGGGCAACTCAGGATGAAATATCCCGCTTTCGTCGCCGCCGGCCTGCTGGCTGCGGCCACCCTCGCCGGCCCGGCTTCGGCCAACAACCTCCAGTCGAAGATGGAGTCGTGCCTTACCAAGCACGCCAACACCCGTCAGGCGGCGACCATCACGCTTGAGTGCAGCGCCGACGCCGGCAAGCTCTCGGCCTGCAAGGTCGTCCAGAGCCAGGTCCCGTCGCCGGGCTTCGAAAAGGCCGCCATCTGCGTGGCTGAAGTCCTGCCGATGGCCGGCAAGACCGGCACCATCCGCGTTCCCGTCCGCTTCCCGGGCGAGTAAGGCCCGACAACGGACATCCTGGAGGCTCGGTGCGTCGGAACTCGATCCGGCCAGCAGACCCGCCAAGACGACTTCGGGGCGCCTCCGCCGAGGCGCCCCGTTACGTTTGCGGCGTTAACCTCAAGATTACCCAAATCGAGGGAAGTTGCCGCCGACGCTACTGACGCGGGCGGGGAACTTCTATGGGTATGCCGAGACTGGACGATGCGCCGCTGGCGGTGAAGATCGGCTTCGCGCCGCTACTCGCCATTATCGCGCTGGCCCTTGTGGCCAGCGGGTCCTGGTGGATGAACCAGAACCAGCGGTCGGTCCTGACGCATGTGGTCGAAACCGATGTTCCGCAGGCCCTTCGGCTCGCCTCCATCTCCCAGAGAATCACCGCCGCGCACGGCGAGCTCTATCTGCTGACCACCGGCAAGCTGGCCGGCATCGAGCCCGAGAAGATCCCCGAACGCGCCGCGACGCTGTCGTCCGAGATCACGGCGATCCGCAAGGAAGTGGAGGCTGTCGCCAAGGCCGCCGATCCCGCGAGCCAGAAGCAGTTCAAGACCCTGGCTGGAGATCTCTCGGGCTATCAGGACGCGGTCGACCTTGTCACGGGCATGCTCGACGCCGATGCAACGACGGCTGCGCAGTTCACCGTGCCGTTCCAGGAATCCTACACCCAGATGAACGCGACGCTGGCCAAGGCCGTGAAGGCCTCCAGCGACGCCACCGTCGCCCGCGCCGAAAGGTCGGTGAAGGAAGCCGAGACCATCGGCGCCGTCGCCACCGTGCTTGTGGGTCTGGCCCTGGTGGCCGTCGCCGGCATCGCCGCGGCCCTGGTCATCGCCATCCGCAAGGGCGTCATCCGCATCGCCGCCGCCACCGAGACCCTCGCCGGCGGCGACAACCGGGTCAACCTTGACGGCCTCAAGCGCGCCGACGAACTGGGCGCCATCGTCAAGTCGCTGGTCATCTTCCGCGACAACCAGCTTCGCCTTGCCGAGCTGCACCAGCGCGAACAGGCCCAGGCCGCCGATCAGGAATCCACCCGCGCCAGCCAGGAAGCGGCCCGCGCCGCCTCCGCCAAGGAGCAGGCCGAGGTCGTCGACGGCCTCGCCCAGGGCCTGCAACGCCTTACCGCCGGCGACCTGACCTGCCGGCTCGATAAGCCCTTCGCGCCGGCCTACGAGTCCCTGCGCGCCGACTTCAACGCCACGGTCACCCAACTGGCCGAGATAATGCGCACCATCTCGCATCGCGCGTCGGGCATCGAGACCGCCTCCAGCGAGACCAGCGCCGCCGCCGATGACCTGTCGCGCCGTACCGAGAACCAGGCCGCCAACCTCCAGGAGACGGCGACCACGCTGAACGAGATCACCAACGCCGTGTCCCGCACGGCCGAGGGCTCGGCCCAGGCCGACAAGATGGTCGGGGAAACCGGCGTCGAGGCCCGCGAGTCGGGTGAAGTCGTTCGCCGCGCCGTCTCGGCGATGAGCGAGATCGAAGCCTCGTCCAAGCAGATTTTCCAGATCACCGGCGTGATCGACGAGATCGCCTTCCAGACCAACCTTCTGGCGCTGAACGCCGGTGTGGAAGCGGCCCGGGCCGGCGACGCCGGCAAGGGCTTCGCGGTCGTCGCCCAGGAAGTGCGGGCCCTGGCCCAGCGTTCCGCCGAGGCGGCCAAGGAGATCAAGGCCCTCATCGCCTCGTCGAGCAACCAGATCAACAGCGGCGCCACCCTGGTCGGTGAAGCCGGTCAGGCGCTGGAGCGCATCGTCGGCCGTGTTGGCGACGTCACCCGCCTGATCACCGAGATCAGCGCCTCGGTCCGCGAACAGGCCAACGGGCTGAAAGAGGTCAACATCGCGGTCAACCGCATGGACCAGATCACCCAGCAGAACGCCGCCATGGTCGAGGAATCGACCGCCGCCTCCCACGCCATGCGCCAGGAGGCCGAACAGCTGGGCTCGATGATCCGCCGCTTCCGGATCGCCGACGACGCCGGCCAGGACAGCTACGCCGACCGCTACTCCAACGTCGCCTGATCGCGACGGCTCACCTGATCGTCGAGGGCCGGCCACTCCCCGTGGTCGGCCCTTAACGCGTCCGGCGAAGCCCGCTAGGGTCGCCGGCGATGAACGCCCCCTCAGCCCCGATCACACCTACGCCTGACGCCGCCGGGGCGACCCCGGTCATGGCACAGTATTTCGAGGCCAAGTCCCGCCAGCCCGACGCGCTGGTCTTCTTCCGGATGGGCGACTTCTACGAGCTGTTCTTCGACGATGCGGTCAAGGCGGCGGCGGCCCTGGGCATCGCCCAGACCCATCGCGGGACCCATAACGGCCAGCCGATCCCTATGGCCGGCGTGCCGGTCCATGCGGCCGAGGCCTACCTCGCCAAACTGATCCGCTCCGGGTTCAAAGTCGCGGTCTGCGAGCAGATCGAAACCCCGGCCGAGGCGAAGAAGCGCGGCTCAAAGTCCATCGTCGCCCGCGACGTGGTCCGTATCGTCACGCCCGGCACGCTGACCGAGGAGGGCCTGCTCGACGCGCGGGGCGCCAACCGTCTGGCGGCCGTGGCGCTGCGCGGCGGCCAGGCGGCGGTGGCCAGTGTCGAACTGTCCACCGGCGAGGTCGAGAGCCTGCTGCTCGCGCCCTCCGGCCTGGCCGGCGCCCTGGCGGCGTTGCAGCCGTCGGAAATCCTCGTCCCTGACCGGCTGTTCGCCGACGAGACCGTCAACCAGGCGCTCAAGGGGGCCGGCGGCCTGGTGCAGCCGGTGGCCCAGGCCCTGGCCGAACCGGCCGCGTCCGAGGCGCGCCTCAAGCGGCTGTACGGCGTCGACACCCTGGACGGCTTCGGCGGGCTGGCCGGCGCCGAAATCTCGGCGCTCGGCCTGATCGCCGCCCACCTGGAAATGACCCAGGCCGGCAAGCTGCCGGCCCTGTCGCCGCCTCGCCGGGCGGGCGAGGCCGACGTCATGGCCATCGATCCGGCCACCCGCGCCTCGCTGGAGATCGAGAAGACCCTGTCGGCCCAGCGCGACGGCTCACTGCTCGGCTGTATCGACCGCTGTGTCACCGCCGCCGGATCGCGGCTGCTGGCGGCGCGGCTGGCCCGCCCGTTGCTCGACCCGGACGCCATCAATGTCCGCCTCGACGCGGTGCAGTGGATGGTCGAGCGCCGCCAGCTGCGCGAGCGCCTGCGCGAGAGCCTGCGCCGCTCCGGCGATCTGGCGCGGGCCCTTTCGAGGCTGGCGCTGGGCCGCGGCGGGCCGCGCGACCTGGGCGTGCTGCGCGACGGCCTGAAGACCGGCGAGGCTCTGTCGGCCCTGCTGTCCAACGAGGGCGCTCAACTGACCGCCCCTCCGTTCGAGATCGGCCGGGCGCTGGCGGCGGTGAACCCGTCGCTGTCGGTCGACCTGTCGGGTCTGCTGGCGGTCCTGGACCAGGGGCTGGGTCCCGACCTTCCGGCCCAGGCCCGCGACGGCGGTTTCGTCGCCGCCGGCGTACGGCCCGAGCTCGACCAGGCCCGGGGTCTGCGCGACGACAGCCGGCGGGTGATCATCGCGCTGGAAAGCCGGCTGGCCGCCGAGAGCGGCGTTCCCCTGAAGATCCGGCACAACGCCGTGCTCGGCTATTTCGTGGAGACCACGGCGAACAAGGCCGACCCGCTGTTCCAGCCGCCACTGAACGCCACCTTCATCCACCGACAGACCCTGGCCAACCAGGTTCGCTTCACCACCGTCGAGCTGGCCGACCTCGACGCCCGCATCGCCCAGGCCGGCGAGCGGGCGCTGGCCATCGAAATGGCGACCTTCGAGGCCTGGCGCGAAGCGGCCTGCGCCCTGGCGCCGGCCATCCAGGCGGCCGCCCGGGCGCTCGCCACACTCGACGTCGACGCCGCCCTGGCTGAATGGGCCGAGGACCAGCAGGCCGTACGGCCGACGGTCGACCGTTCGTTCGCCTTCGACGCGGTCGGCGCCCGCCATCCCGTGGTCGAGGCCGCCGTCAGGCGGGCCGGCGATCCCTTCACGCCCAACGACTGTCGGCTGGATGGCTCGGGCGAGACCGGCGCGCGGCTGTCGATCGTTACCGGCCCCAACATGGCCGGCAAGTCGACCTTTCTGCGTCAGAACGCCATTCTGGCGGTGATGGCCCAGGCCGGCTGCTTCGTTCCGGCCCGTTCGCTGACCCTGGGCGTGGTCGACCGGCTGTTCAGCCGCGTTGGCGCGGGCGACGACCTTGCGCGCGGCCGCTCCACCTTCATGGCCGAGATGGTTGAGACCGCCGCCATCCTCACCCAGGCGACGCCGCGCAGCTTCGTGATCCTGGACGAGATCGGCCGGGGAACGGCGACCTGGGACGGCTTGGCCATCGCCTGGGCCTGCGCCGAGGCGCTGCACGCCACCAACCGCAGCCGGGCGCTGTTCGCGACCCACTATCACGAGCTGGCGGCGCTGGAGCACAAGCTCGCATACGTCTCCAACCTGTCCCTGCGGGCCAGGGAATGGAACGGCGATCTGGTCTTCCTGCACGAGGCGGGTCCCGGCGCCGCCGACCGCAGCTACGGCGTCCAGGTGGCCAGGCTGGCCGGGGTGCCGCCCGCCGTCGTCGCCCGGGCCCGGCAGGTGCTGGAACGGCTGGAGACCGAGGCGGAATCGCCTGCACGCCTGGAAGGCCTGCCGCTGTTCGCCGCCACCGCCCCGACGCCAGTCAGGACAGGCCCCAGCCCGGTGGAGGAAGCCCTCCGCACCCTCGACCCCGACGGCATGAGCCCGCGCGAGGCGATGGACGCGCTCTATCGGTTGCGGGGCATGCTCTGAGCGCCGCCGGCCGCGGACCGCCTCGCGCGGCTGTTCACAAGATGGGCGCCGGCTCTCGTGGCGGGCGCAATCCATTGCGCCGCCCCGTGTTGCGTCGCACATAGGGCCATCATGGTTGCTCGCCTTCGCCCTACCCGCCTTGAACATGTCGTCGATGGCCACGCGCTGCGGGCCCGGCTTACCGCCGCCGCCCATGACGCCGCGGGCAATGAGCTGGAACAGCGCAAGCTGGGGCTGGAAATCCTCAAGGCCGCCCTGTTTCGGGGCCGGATGATCGCCAAGGAGCGTCTGGAGAACGGGGCCGGCGGGGTCGAGACGGCCCGGCTGCTCAGCGGCGTCACCGACGAGGTGATCACCGCCCTCTACGACTTCACGACGGTTCACATGTTCCGCGCCCGCAACCCGACCGAGGGCGAGCGGCTCTGCCTGCTGGCGGTGGGCGGCTACGGCCGGGGCGTCCTGTCGCCCTACAGCGACATCGATCTGCTCTTCCTGCGCCCCTACAAGCAGACCGCCCACGCCGAGAGCGTGATCGAGTTCATGCTTTATGCGCTGTGGGACCTGGGCTTCAAGGTCGGCCACGCCTCCCGCACCGTCGAGGAATGCGTGAAGCTGTCGCGCGAGGACTTCACGATCCGCACCTCGCTGCTGGAGGCCCGCCGGCTGACCGGCGACGAGGCGCTGGGCGCCGACCTCAAGAAGCGGTTCCGCAATGACGTGGTCAAGGGCACGGGCGCGGAGTTCGTCGCCGCCAAGCTCAAGGAGCGGGACGACCGCCACGGCCGCGCCGACGCCAGCCGCTACATGGTCGAGCCCAACGTCAAGGAGGGCAAGGGCGGGCTGCGCGACCTGCACAGCCTGATGTGGATCGCCGAGTACCTGCATCCCGTCGAGAAGCCCGAGGATGTCTTCACCCTGGGCTACTTCGACCGGCGTGAGGTGCGGGCTTTCGTGCGGGCCTTCGACTTCCTGCATGCGGTGCGGGCTCACCTGCATTTCGCCACCGGCCGGCCCGAGGAGCGGCTGACGTTCGACCTGCAGCCGGAGATCGCCCGGCGGATGGGCTACGGCGACCGCGCCGACAACCCGGCCGTCGAGCGGTTCATGCGGCGCTACTTCCTGATCGCCCGCGAGGTCGGCTCCCTGACCCGCACCTTCTCGGCCAAGCTGGAGACCGAGCATGTGAAGGCCCATCCCAGGGGCCTGTCGCGCTTCCTGCCGGGCCAGGGCGGGCCCAGGCGCAAGCCGCTGGATATCCCGGGCTTCGTCGAGGAGAGCGGGCGGCTGACCATCGACGGGCCCCAGATCTTCGAGAAGGATCCGGTCGACCTGATCCGCATCTTCCGCATCGCCGACCAGCGGAACCTCGACCTGCACCCCGACGCCTTCACCGCCGTCACCCGCAGCCTTGCGCTGATCACGCCCAAGCTGCGGCGTGATCCCGAGGCGGCGAAGGCCTTCCTCGACGTGCTGGCGCGGGGCAAGCGCACCTACCGCACCCTGACGCTGATGAACGAGTCCGGGGTTCTGGGCCGCTACCTGCCGGAATTCGGCCGGATCGTCGCCCAGATGCAGTTCAACATGTACCACTCCTACACCGTCGACGAGCACACGCTGCGGGCGGTGGGGGTGATCGCCGATATCGCCGACGGGCGCCTGGCCGAGGACCATCCGCTGTCGGTGTCGATCATGCCGCTGATCGATGATCGCGAGGCGCTGTTCCTGGCCATGCTGCTGCACGACACCGGCAAGGGCGGGGTGGGCGGCCAGGAGAAGGCCGGCGCCCGCGCCGCGCGGTCGGCCTGCGAACGCCTGGGCGTCGAGCGCGGCAAGATCGAACTGATCGCCTGGCTGGTCGAGCATCACCTGGTGATGAGCGACTACGCCCAGAAGCGGGATGTCACCGATCCGGCCACCGTCGCCGCCTTCGCCGGCATCGTGGAGAATCCCGAACGGCTCCGCCTGCTGCTGGTGCTGACCGTGGCCGACATCCGCGCCGTCGGCCCGGGGGTCTGGAACGGCTGGAAGGGCCAGCTGATGCGCGAGCTCTACGCCTCGACCGAGGCGGTGTTCCGCGGCGGCCGTGGCTCCGACCCCGCCGCCAGCGCCCGGCGCCACCAGAGCGCCGTCGCCGCCGAGGGCCGCGCCGCCCTGATCGCCAGGGACCCGGTCGCCAAGGGGTGGGCCGGTTCGATGGAAGACGCCTACTTCACGGCCTTCGCCCCCGATGAACTGCTGTCACACGCCGAACTGGCGCGCCGCGCCCAGATGCAGGGCGGGGCGACGGCCGAGACCCGGGTGCGGCCCGACCGCAACGCCGCCGAAATCGTGGTGGCCGCCAAGGACCGGCGCGGGCTGTTCGCCGACCTGGCCCTGGCCATCTCGGGTCTGGGGGGGAACGTGGTCGGGGCGCGGGTGTTCACCTCCGCCCAGGGCCAGGCCCTCGACGTCTTCCACGTCCAGGACATCACCGGCGCTCCCATCGGCGCCGACAATCCGCGCTTCCTGCGGCGCCTGGCCGACGCCCTGGAGGCGGCCGGCAAGGGTCAGCCGCCGACCTTTGAACCGCGCAAGCCCCAGGAACTGGGCCGCGCCGCCGCCTTCTCGATTACCCCGACGGTGATGCTCGACAATGATGCGTCCGACGACGCCACGGTGGTCGAGGCGTCCGGTCGCGACCGTCCCGGCCTGCTCGAGGCCCTTGCCCGCGCCGTCGCCGACGCCGGCCTGTCGATCGTCAGCGCCCATATCGACGGCTATGGCGAGCGGGCGGTCGACGCCTTCTATGTCCAGACGCCGGGCGGCGGGAAACTGACCGACGCCCGCGCCTCCAACGCCCTGAAGGCGGCGCTGATGGAAGTGCTCAAGGACGATGAGGCCGGCCCCTCGCGCGGTCGCCCCAAGCTCGAGCGCGCCCGGGCCAGCGTCGCGCGTTAACGCTCAAGGAGTTTCAGCGCAGGCCCGGCCCGCCGCCTTGACCACCCCCGCGCCGCGTCGCACAAGCGGCCGGTGAGCGCCGACAAGCCGTCCAGACCCGTGAAAACTCCGAAGGGCGGCCTGATCCGCTCGTCGATGGTGTTTTCGAGCCTGACGCTGGTCAGCCGGTTCATGGGCCTGGCCCGGGACCTGTTCATCACCGCCCGGCTGGGGGCCAGCGCCACCCCGGCCGCCGACGCCTTCAACACGGCCCAGTCCTTCCCCAACCTGTTCCGGCGCATCTTCGCCGAGGGCGCCTTCACCGCCGCCTTCGTCCCCGCCTACTCCAAGGTGCTGACCAGGGAGGGCCAGGAGGCGGCTGACAGGCTGGCGACCGACGCCTTCGCCACCCTGGCGGCCGCGACGCTGGTGCTCACCGTCGCCTTCCAGCTGGCCATGCCCTGGCTGATGATGGTCATCAATCCGGGCTTCATCGACCAGCCTGAGAAGTTCAAGCTGGCGGTGGTGCTGACCCAGATCAGCATGCCGTACCTGCCCTGCATGGCCATCGTCGCCCTGCTGTCGGGCGTGCTCAACGCCGGTGGCCGCTTCGCCCTGTCGGCGGCGGCGCCGACTCTGCTCAACGCCGGCATCCTGATCGCGGTGATCCCGCCCAACAGCGCCGTTGACTCGGCCTATGCCGCCACCTGGGGGGTATTCGGGGCCGGCATCGCCCAGGCCGGCCTGCTTTGGTGGGGCGTCTGGCGCGTAGGCGCGAAGATCCGGCCGACCCTGCCCCGGCTCACCCCGGAAATCCGCGCCCTGATCGCCACCGCCATCCCGGGCGCCATCGCCGCCAGCGTCACCCAGATCAACATCTTCATCTCCGGCATCATCGCCAGCCAGGTGAACGGCGCCCGCACCTGGCTGTCCGTCGCCGACCGCTTCTACCAGCTGCCGCTCGGTCTGGTCGGGGTGGCGATCGGGGTGGCCCTGCTGCCGACCCTGTCGCGGGCCATCAGCCTGGACGACAAGGTCGAGGCCCAGCGCACCACCGACCAGGCCATCGTCTTCGCCATGGCCCTGACGCTGCCGGCGGCGGCGGCGCTGCTGGCCATCCCGCACTATCTGATCGACGGCCTGTTCCAGCGCGGCGAGTTCACCGCCTTCGACGCCCAGGAGACGGCCAAGGCGCTGTTCCACTATGGTTGGGGAACCCCGGCCTTCGTACTGGCGCGGGTGCTGTCGCCGGTGTTCTTCGCCCGGGCCGATACCAAGGCTCCGATGCGGTTCGCCATCATCTCGATGGTGGTCAACATCGTGCTGGGCATCGCCCTGTTCCAGATCATCGGCTTCGAGGGCATCGCGGCGGCGACGGCCTTCGCCTCCTGGCTCAACGTCGGCCAGATGGTCTGGACCCTGCGCAAGCGGGGCGACTGGACGCCCTCGCCGGTCGCGGCGGGCAAGCTGGTCCGCATCCTGCTGGCCAGCACGGCCCTGGGCCTGGTCCTGTTCACCGCCCAGTTCTACCGCGCCGAGCTCGAGGGCCTGATCGGCGGCTTCCGCCTGCCGGGGCTGGGGCCCAAGGAGATCGTCGTCCTGCTGCTCTGTCTGGCCGGCGCGGCCCTCTATCCGCCCCTGCTGCTGGCCTCCGGCGGGGTGACGATCCCCGAGGTCAAAGCCGCCCTGCGCCGTCGTCCCGGCGTGACCGCGCCGCCGCCGGTCGACGTCCTCTAGGGGCCCTTCGGAAAGTCGCTCTCCCCTTGGGAGAGCTGTCGCCGCGCAGCGGTGACTGAGTGGGAAGAACCGAGGGGCGCTGTCGGGCCGCCGCACCTCCCACTCCGACCCCGCTCTGCCCTGACGGGCTACGCAGGGCCACCTCTCCCACGGGGAGAGGGACCTTGGTGAGGCTGCCTGTTCCGCTCACCGGACGGCCCTGACACTTGTCCTGATCCCGGCGGCGCCGTATCGAGCCTGAATGGTCTTGCTGGCTCCCCTGACGCGCCGATGGCGCGGCGCCTGACGCCCACCCGCCAAGCTGCGCGGCGCCCGTCGCCGCGCCTGTATGACCCGCATTCCGAAAAGACCGATCCATGACTGACCAAGCCCCCGTCCCCTATGCCGGTCCCGTCCGCGTGCTCTCGGGCGTTCAGCCGTCCGGGGCCCTGCACCTGGGCAATTATCTGGGCGCCCTGGTGAAGTTCGCCCGGCTGCAGCACGAGATGGACACCTTCATCTTCGTGGCTGACCTGCACGCCATCACCGTCTGGCAGGATCCGGCCCTGCTGGCGGTCCAGACGCGCGAGATCGCCGCCGCGTACCTAGCCTCGCGGCTGGATCCGGCCAAGGCCACCATCTTCCCGCAGTCGGCGGTGCGCGAGCACGCCGAGCTGGCCTGGATCTTCAACTGCGTCGCCCGCCTCGGCTGGCTCGACCGGATGACCCAGTTCAAGGAGAAGAGCGGCAAGCACAAGGAGCGCAGCTCGGTCGGCCTCTATACCTACCCGGTGCTGCAGGCGGCCGACATCCTGGTCTACAAGGCGACCCACGTGCCGGTCGGCGAGGACCAGAAGCAGCATCTGGAGCTGACCCGCGACATCGCCGGCAAGTTCAACCACGACTTCGACCGGCCGGGCTTCTTCCCGCTGCCCGACCCGCTGATCCAGGGGCCGGGCGCGCGGATCATGAGCCTGCGGGACGGGACGGCGAAGATGAGCAAGTCCGATCCGTCGGACAATTCGCGCATCAACCTGACCGACGACGCCGACGCCATCGCCCAGAAGATCCGCAAGGCCAAGACCGACCCCGAGCCGCTGCCGGAAGCGCTGGAGGACCTGGCCGCCCGGCCGGAAGCCGACAACCTGGTGGGCATCTACGGGGCCCTGGCCGAGATGACCAAGGCCCAGGTCATCGCCGAGTTCGGCGGCAAGGGGTTCGGAACCTTCAAGCCGGCCCTGGCCGATCTGGCCGTGGCGAAGCTGGGGCCGGTGGGCGAGGCCATGCGCCGCTTCCTGGCCGACCCGGCCGAGATCGACCGCATCCTTGCCGCCGGCGCGGCGAAGGCGCGGGAAGCCGCCGCCCCGACCGTCGCGGAAGTGCGCGAGATCGTCGGGTTCTGGAAGGGGTAGGCGACAGGGGACAGGTTAACCTGTCCCCGCCGCCGAGGCCGTCTGCGCCTGGTCCGGGTGGGTGACATAGTAGTCCAGCTCGGCGAGGAGCCGGCTCCAGGCGGCGTCGATGTCGGCGGTCCAGGCCTCGCCGATGAGGTCTCGCAGCGTCTCGGCGACCGTACCGAAGAACACCCCGAACACATCCGGCGGCACGTCGTAGCCCGCGTGCGTGACCACCTCGGTCTGGATCAGGGTGGCGGCGTACTTCCGCTCGCCGGAGAAATCGAGGATGGCCTCGATCACCCGCGCCAGCATCTCGCCGCGCACCTGGCCGTTGCGGTCGGCGAAGAACAGCGGCTCCATCTCCGGATGGGCCGCGAACAGGCGCGAATAGACCAGCGGCGTCAGGTCGTCGCAGAGCGCCGCCGCCTGTTCGAAACTTTCGGTGATCTTCCCGGCGTCGCCCGGATTCACGCCGGATTTTTCGCCGGGATCCGCACCATCAGGCTCTCGTAGCCCTTCACGAAGGACGACGGCACCCGCTTGGGTTCACTGACCACCTCGATGGTCGGGAAGCGCTTGAGGATCTCTTCCCAGACCACCCGCAGCTGCATCTCGGCCAGACGGTTGCCGACGCAGCGGTGGATGCCGAAGCCGAACGACATGTGGTGGCGGGGCCGCTCACGGTCGATGATGTAGGCGTCGGGGTTTTCGATGGCGGTCTCGTCGCGGTTGCCCGAGACGTACCACATGGCCACCTTGTCGCCCTTGCGGATGGTCTGGCCGCCGATCTCATGGTCGACGAGGGCGGTGCGGCGCATATGGGCCAGCGGCGTCTGCCAGCGGATGGTCTCGGAGACCATGCTGGGGATCAGCTCCGGATTGGCGCGCAGCTTGTCGTACTGCTCGGGGTTCTGGTTCAGGGCCAGGACGCTGCCGGTCATGGTGTTGCGGGTGGTGTCATTGCCGCCGACGATCAGCAGGACCAGGTTCCCGAGGTACTCCATCGGGGACATGTCCTTCGTCGACTCGCCGTGAGCCAGCAGCGAGATCAGGTTGTTGGTGGGCGGGGCGTTGACCCGCTCGTTCCACAGGCCGGTGAAATACTCCAGGCACTCCAGCAGCTCGGCGCGGCGCTGGTCCTCGGTGTCGATGATGCCCATGCCCAGCGGCGCGGTGGCGACATCCGACCAGCGGGTCAGCTTGCGGCGGTCATGGAACGGGAAGTCGAACAGGGTGGCCAGCATCTGGGTCGTCAGTTCGATCGAGATGCGGTCGACCCAATCGAAGGTCTCGCCGACCGGCAGACTGTCCAGCAGGCCGGCGGCCCGCTCGCGGATGATCGGCTCCAGCTGCATCAGGCTGGCCGGGCTGACCACCGGGCTGACCGTCTTGCGCTGCACGTCGTGCTTGGGCGGATCCATGGCGATGAACATCGGCAGGATGAAGTCATCGTCGAAGTCGCGCAGCGTGATGCCGCCCAGGTGGGCGTCGGAGCTGAACACCTGGTGGTTGGTGTCGATGGCCATGATGTCGTCGAAGCGGGTCACCGACCAGTAGGGCCCGACCTCCTCATTGGTCTCGCACCGATGGATCGGCGCTTCCTTCCGCAGCCGTTCGAAGTAGGGCCAGTGGGTGTCGTTGATCCAAAGTTCGGGATCGGTCACGTCGATCTGCTCGATCGGGATCGAGAAGGCGCGCTCCCGCGCGGCCGCGTCCCGTTCAGCCTTCTCGCGCCGGGACTGCCCCAGATCAAACCCACCGTCGGCCATGGCCGCCTCCCTAATCTTGTCGTTGTTAACATCAGGCCAGAAATTGACGCCCGTGTCACGCGGGGGAACGCAAAAAAGGCCCCGGACGAGACGTCCGGAGCCTGCCGCCAGGCGGTTCGGGTGATGCTCAGGCCTGGCCGGTGACGCCGTCCCAGAACTTCCTGGCCTTGCCCACGAAGCCGGACGCCTGCGGTTGCTGGGCGTCGCCGCACAGGTCGGCCAGCTCGCGCAGCAGTTCCTTCTGGCGAGCGCTCAGATGGGTCGGCGTCTCGACAAACAGCTCGACGATCAGATCGCCGCGCTCGCGGGTGCGCAGGGAGGGCATGCCCCGGCCCTTCAGCCGGATGGTCTTGCCGGTCTGGACCCCCTCGGGGATCTTCACCGGAATCCGGCAGGCGCCGTCGCAGTCCTCGCCGCCGGTGAGGCAGGGGGCCTCTATCTCGCCGCCGAGGGCCGCAGTGCACATGGCCACCGGCACGGTGCAGAGCAGATCCATGCCGTCGCGCTCGAACAGGTCGTGCGGCGCCACCGACAGGAAGATGTAGAGGTCGCCGCGCGGGCCGCCGCGCTGGCCCGCGTCGCCTTCGCCGGCCAGCCGGATGCGGGCTCCATCGTCGACGCCGGACGGGATGCGTACGGACAGGGTGCGGTCGCGCCGCACCTGGCCGTGGCCATGGCAGGCCTTGCAGGGGTCGAGCACCAGCCTGCCGGCCCCGCCGCAGCGGGGACAGGTGCGCTCGATGGCGAAGAAGCCCTGGGTGGCGCGCACGCGGCCCGCGCCGCCGCAGCCGCTGCAGACCGTGGGGCTGGTGCCCGGCTTGGCGCCGGAGCCGTCGCAGGGCTCGCAGGTGATCGAGGCCGGGACCGTGATCTCCACGTCGGAACCGGCATAGGCCTGTTCCAGGGTGATCTCGAGGTCGTAACGCAGGTCCGCGCCGCGGGCCGGGCCGTTGTTCTGGCGGCGGCGACCGCCGCCGAACATCTCGCCGAACGCATCGCCGAACACTTCGTTGAAGATGTCGTGGACGTCGTTGAAGCCCTGGCCGCCACCGCCACCGCCGCCGTTGCCGCCATTGACGCCGGCGTGGCCATAGCGGTCGTAGGCCGCCCTTTTCTGGGCGTCGGACAGGACCGAGTAGGCCTCGTTGACCTCCTTGAAGCGCGTCTCGGCCTCGGTGCAGCCGCCGTTCTGGTCGGGATGGTGCTCCATCGCCTTCTTGCGGAAGGCGGCCTTGAGGGCGGCCTCGTCGCAGCCGCGCTGGACGCCGAGAATGTCATAGTAGTCACGCATGGGCGGACATTCGCAGTTGCTTGTCTTCTGAAGTGGTGGAGCGCCCGTCCCTGTGCAAGTCCTGCGCCGACCCGTCGGCCGACAGGAACGGAAAGGACGGGGCGTCTGCCTTGGCGAAGGCGGCGGCGACGGTCCCCGGACAGGTCCTGGTCATATCCGGGGCTCCGCCGCCAAAAGGCCGGATGTCACGCCGACTTCTTGTCGTCGTCGCTGACTTCCTCGAACTCGGCGTCGACGACGCCGTCGTCCGCGGCCCGCGAGGCCTGTCCGTCGGCGCCGTCGCCCTGCTGGGACTTGTACATCGCCTCGCCGAGCTTCATCGACGCCTGGATCAGGGTCTGGGTCTTGGCGGCGATATCCTCGCCGTCGCCGCCCTCGATCACGGCCTTGAGGTCGGCCAGGGCGGTCTCGATGGCGGCCTTCTCGTCAGGGCCGACCTTGTCGCCGTGTTCGGCCATGGCCTTCTCGGTCGAGTGGATGACCGCGTCGGCCTGGTTGCGCGCTTCCACGCCGGCCTTGCGCTTCTCGTCCTCGGCCTTGTTGGACTCCGCTTCCCGGACCATGCGCTCGATGTCCGCGTCGCTCAGGCCGCCGTTGGCCTGGATGCGGATCGACTGCTCCTTGTTGGTCGCCTTGTCCTTGGCCGTGACGTGGACGATGCCGTTGGCGTCGATGTCGAAGATGACCTCGATCTGCGGCATGCCGCGCGGGGCGGGCGGGATGCCGACCAGGTCGAACTGGCCCAGCATCTTGTTGTCGGACGCCAGCGGACGCTCGCCCTGGAAGACCCGGATCGTCACGGCCGACTGGTTGTCGTCGGCGGTCGAGAAGGTCTGGCTCTTCTTGGTCGGGATGGTGGTGTTGCGCTCGATCAGCGGCGTGAACACCCCGCCCAGGGTCTCGATGCCCAGGGTCAGCGGCGTGACGTCCAGCAGCAGCACGTCCTTGACGTCGCCCTGCAGAACCCCGGCCTGGACCGCGGCGCCCAGCGCCACGACCTCGTCGGGGTTGACGCCCTTGTGCGGGTCCCGGCCGAAGAATTCCTTCACCGCGTCCACGACCTTGGGCATGCGGGTCATGCCGCCGACCAGGATCACTTCGTCGATGTCCGACTTCTTCAGGCCCGCGTCCTTCAGCGCCTGTTCGCAGGGGGCGATCGTGCGGGCGATCAGGTCCTCGACCAGGGCTTCGAGCTTGGCGCGCGACAGCTTGATGTTCAGGTGCAGCGGGCCGCTGGCGTTCATGCTGATGAACGGCAGGTTGACCTCGTACTGCGCGGTCGAGCTCAGTTCCTTCTTGGCCTTCTCGGCCTCTTCCTTGAGACGCTGAAGGGCCAGCTTGTCCTTGCGAAGGTCAGTGCCGGTTTCCTTCTTGAACTCGTCGGCCAGGTAGTCGACCACGCGAAGGTCGAAGTCCTCGCCGCCCAGGAAGGTGTCGCCGTTGGTGGCCTTCACCTCGAAGACGCCGTCGCCGATCTCCAGGATCGAGACGTCGAAGGTGCCGCCGCCGAGGTCGTAGACCGCGATCTTCTTGCCGTCGTTCTTGTCCAGGCCGTAGGCCAGGGCCGCCGCGGTCGGCTCGTTGATGATGCGCAGAACTTCAAGGCCGGCGATCTTGCCGGCGTCCTTGGTGGCCTGGCGCTGGGCGTCGTTGAAGTAGGCCGGGACCGTGATGACGGCCTTGGTGACCGGCTCGCCCAGGTGACGCTCGGCGTCTTCCTTGAGCTTCATCAGGATAAAGGCCGAGACTTCCTGCGGACTGTAGTCCTTGCCGTGGGCGCGGACCCAGGCGTCGGCCGTCGGGCCCTTGACGATGTCGTAGGGCACCATGCCCTTGTCCTTGTCCACCACCGGATCGCTGTAGGCGCGGCCGATCAGGCGCTTGATGGCGAACAGGGTGTTGGTCGGGTTGGTCACCGCCTGGCGACGGGCCGGCTGGCCGACGAGCTTTTCGCCGTCATCGAGGAAGCCGACGACCGACGGGGTGGTGCGGGCGCCCTCGGCGTTCTCGATCACCCTGGGGTTCTTGCCGTCCATGATGGCCACGCACGAGTTCGTGGTGCCAAGGTCAATACCGATGATCTTGCTCATCTTGAGGTCTTTCTACTCCGTAGTTGGCGGACGGCGGCGACAAGAGCCTTACGTGAAGCGCTCCGGTTTTTCTCTTCCGTCCCCGTTGGATCCTCTGATCGGGAATGGACCGGCCTCCGTTTCGCGGAAGCCGTCGTCAAGACCGCCATATGGGAAGCAGACCCCCCGCTGCAAGTGCAAAACCCCAGCCGAACTGAGGGCTTTGTCCGGGAGCCGACGGCTCCGACACGGCGCCCCCCATTTGGGGCATGGCGCGCGCGGGGGCAGGGGCGCCTATTGCACCGTTGTCACGACACGATCCTGAGGGGGATATAATGATCAAGCTTGCGAAGAAACTACAGGCCGCGACGGCGATCGCCGTCTTCGCTGCGGCCAGCCTGCTGACCGCCACCAACGCCTCGGCCGAGGACCGGCGCGTCCGGATCATCAACGAAACCCGCTTTACGATCGTCCGGTTCTACGCCTCGAACGTCGGCGAGAACGACTGGGAAGAGGACATCCTGGGCCGCGACGTGCTGAGTCCCGGACAGTCGGTGACGGTCAACGTCGACGACGGCACCGGCTACTGCCTCTATGACTTCAAGGCGGTTTTCGACGACGGCGACGAGCTGGTCCGCTCGCGCATCGACGTCTGCAAGATCTCTTCCTACCGCTACACCGAGGACTGACCGGTTCCGGCCGCCGCGCCGCTTGTCTCAGGCGCTCCCGGCGCGCACCCTCGGGGTTCGCGCAACGGGACGGTCATGAGGGACGAGAGCGGTTTCACGCTGCTGCCGGGACACCTGTCGCCCGAGGATCAGGCCCGTCTGGTCGCCTGTGTCCTGGACGCGGCGCGGGACGCGCCCTTCCGCGTCCAGGTCACGCCCGGCGGCAAGGCGATGAGCGTGGAGACCACGGGCCTTGGCCCGCTGTCCTGGGTCTCGGACCGCCTTGGCTACCGCTACGAGCCGCGTCATCCGCTCACCGGTCGGCCGTGGCCGCAGATGCCGCCGCTGCTTGAGGCGCTGTGGGCTGACCTCGTTGACCCGGCCGTTCCGGCCGACGCCGGCCTGGTCAATCTCTACAGGCCCGGCGCCCGCATGGGTCTGCACCGTGACGAGGACGAGGCCGACTTCGCCTTTCCGGTGTTGTCCATCTCGCTGGGCGACACGGCGCTGTTCCGGATCGGCGGACTGACGCGCAAGTCTCCGACCCGCTCGCTGCGCCTCGCCTCGGGCGATGTCTGCCTCCTGGCCGGCGAATCCCGGCTGGCCTACCACGGGGTCGACCGCATCATCCCCGGCTCCTCGCGACTGGTGCCCGGCGGAGGCCGGATCAACATCACCCTGCGGCGCGCTGCCCCGCCGCCACCCTTGGCGAGGCCCGTACTGTCACGATAGGGTGCGACAAAACGCCGTCGAGGATAACGCCATGCTCAAGCTCACCCGTCCCGAGGGCAATCTCCCCGGGGACCTGGATGTCTCCCGCCGTGCGCTCGGCGGCCTGTTCTTCGCCGGCTATGCGGCCGCCGCGGTTTCGGCCAGCGCCGCTCCGATCATCACCGATCTGGACGGACTCGTCGCCGAGATGGCGCTGATCCCGGCCGGCGACCGCGACATTCCCGCCTATGTCGCACGCCCTGACGCCAGGGGGCGGTTCCCGGTCGTTGTCGTGGTCTCCGAGGTGTTCGGGATCCACGAGTACATCCGCGACGTCTGCCGGCGCCTGGCCAAGCTTGGCTATATCGCCATCGCCACGGACTTTTTCGCGCGCCACGGCGACCCCGCCCCGCTGACCGACTTCGCGTCGATCCGCCGCATCGTCTCGGCGGCCACCGACGCGCAGGTGATGAACGACCTCAACGCCACCGTCGCCTGGGTGGGCGCCCAGTCCTTCGCCGACCGCAAGAAGATGGCCATCACCGGCTTCTGCTGGGGCGGGGCGGCGGTCTGGCTGGCCTGTTCACGATACCGGCATTTCCGCTGCGGCGTGGCCTGGTACGGCCGGCTGACCCGTCCGACGGAAGGCCAGTTCCTGTCCGAGCCCGAGCGCGAATGGCCGCTGGAGCTCGCCGGCTTCCTCAAGGCGCCGGTGCTGGGGCTCTACGCGGGCCGCGACCAGGGCATCCCGGTCGCCGACGTCGAGCAGATGAACGCCAGGCTGCGCGAGTTCAAGAAGGAGGGGGCCAGGATCGTGGTCTACCCCGACGCGCAGCACGGCTTCCACGCCGACTACCGCGCCAGCTACGACCTGGAGGCCGCCCAGGACGGCTGGCGCAAGATGATCGACTACTTCGCGGAGAACGGCGTGCGCGGGAAGCGGTTCTAGCTATCCCTCCGTCATCCTCGCGCTCGTCGCAAAGCCTGCCCTCGGGTCGGCCCTTGGCCGTTCCCCCGGGGGATCCATGTGTGGTGAGCCAAACGAAAAGGGCGCGGAGTGATCCGCGCCCTTTTTGCTGTTGATCGAGTTTATGGGTCCTCGGAACAAGTCCGAGGATGACGGGTGGTGGTGAACCTACCCGCGCAGTTTCCGCGTCAGGGCTTCCAGGTCGCGGGACAGCTGGGCGTCGTCGGCCTTAAGGGCCTCGATACGGCGCACGGCGTGCAGAACGGTGGTGTGGTCGCGGCCGCCGAAGCGCCGGCCGATGTCCGGCAGCGAGCGGGTGGTCAGCTGCTTGGCCAGCCACATGGCCGCCTGGCGCGGACGGGCCACCGAGCGGTTGCGGCGTTCGGAGATCAGGTCCGCCTGACGCAGGCCGAAGTGCTCGGACGTGGCCTTCTGGATGTCGTCGATGGTGATGCGCTTCTCGGCGCCGCGCAGGTGGGGGCGCAGGATGTTCTGCGCCTCGTCCAGCGACAGGGCCGAAACCTCCGCGCCCATGCGGGCCACCAGGGTGTTCAGCGCCCCCTCAAGCTCCCGCACGCTGTCGGTGAAGCGGTCGGCGAGGAACTGCAGCACCTCGGGGCGAGCCTGGGCGACAAAGCCGCCCTGGCGGCCCAGGGAGGCCAGCTTGCGCTCCAGGATGCCCATGCGCAGGCCCCGGTCGGCGGGCTCGATGCCGCAGACCAGGCCGGCCGACAGGTGGCTGCGCAGCCGGGCGTCCATCTCGGTGATCTGCGCCGGCGGCCGATCGGCCGAGAACACCACGCGGCGACCGTCCTCCATCAGGGCGGTCAGGGTGTGGAACAGCTCTTCCTGGGTCGACTGCTTGCCGGCGACGAAATGGACGTCGTCGATCAGAAGCAGATCGGCGGCGCGCAGCTCTTCCTTGAACAGGCTGGTGGAGCGATCCATCACCGCCCGCACGAAGGTCGACAGGAAGCGCTCGGCGGTCAGGTAGACCACCTTCTTCTCCGGCGCCGCGCGCATGGCCTCCCAGGCGAGCGCGTTCAGCAAGTGGGTCTTCCCGAAGCCGTAGGGGCTGTGAAAGACGACCGGATTGAAGTGGCCATCGGCCCAGCTGGCCACCCGGCGGGCGACGGCGTGGGCGAACTCGTTGGCCGGGCCCGGCACGAAGCTGTCGAAGGTGAAGCGTTCCTGCAGGCCGGCGGTGCGGGTCGGGCGGACGGGCGGCATCGGGGCGATGGCCGGGGCGTCGGTGGCGACCGGGTCCATCACCTCGATGGCCTCGGCGATGACGTCCATGCCGCTGGTGTCGGACTCGAACTCCATGCGGGACTTCAGGTCCAGGATGCGACCCTCCGGGTCGTGCTGGGCCCAGAGCTCGCCGATACGGCGCCAGGCGTTGCGGCGGATCCAGTCGCGGGCGACGCCGGTCGGGGTGACGAGATACAGCTGGCCGCCCGCCTCGCGTAGCGCAGCCTGGGCCAGCCAGGAGCCGAAGGCGGCCTCGCCAAGCTCATGACGAAGCGCCAGGCAGGCCTTGGTCCAGACGGCGCCAGCCGGAGTCTGAGAGGGCATCTGTTGGCCACCCACGGAAGTCATAATCAGCCCACCCGATCTTTGTCTGTCTCTTGCCCGCGAAGCCTCAGCCGCTCCCACGACGATGAAGCAAAGTCCGACGCACAGAGGCTTGATCGGCGGATGCACTGCGTCCGCCGCCGCCTTACTCATGACCAAAAATGGAGATGAACCAGAGCGTCGAGAACCTCACACTAGCGACCTCGAAAACGGCCGGTCAAACGTGAAATTAGAGTCTCGACACGGATATTTCTGTTGACTCGCGGACGGCCCGATCAGGGCAAGGGAATCCGTTAACCAGCCCCTCAGAGATGAGTAAATTCGCCGCACGGGCGAAACGCGGGCGCTAAAAAACCGGCCGACGCCAAGGCGCCTGCCGGTTGATCTAGATGCTGAAATACAAGGCGTTGCGCCGATCCCGACGCGCCGTATGCGGTGTAGATCAGGCGGCCGACAGCTTTTTCAGCTGGGCGTTCAGGCGCGAGACCTTGCGCGAGCCGGTGTTCTTGTGAACCACGCCCTTGGACACGGCGCGCATCAGTTCCGACTGCGCGACGATAAAGGCTTCCTTGGCCACGGCGGCGTCGCCGGCGGCGAGGGCTTCCTCGAACTTGCGCAGGAAGGTGCGGACGCGCGAGCGGCGGGCCTTGTTCACTTCGGTGCGGCGCTCGATCTTGCGGATCGCCTTCTTGGCGCCGGGATTGTTGGCCATGTGCCTGTAGACCTCAAACGGACGGGGCGCGCGCGGACGTCGCGTACGCCGGATAAATCGAAGGGCGGGCAAATACAGGAAGGACCGGGGGCGGTCAACGTGACTCTGGCGGATCGGCTCCGCTTCTGTACAAGCGGGCCATGGACAGACGACAGCTTCTCCTCGCCCTCGGGGCGCTCGCCGGCTGCGCGCCGGCCGATGATGGACTGGTGGTCGTCTGTGATCCCGACCTTGGCCCGCCGCTTCAGACCGCCCTCATGGCCTGGGTCCGCAAGGGAGAGGTTCCGGGCTACAGCCTCGAGGTCGCCGACGCGAAACGGTTGCTCGCAACGGGAGAGACCGCGCCTGGACGGGTGATCATCACCCGTGAGCCGAAACTGGCCGACCGGCTGCAGCGCTATGGCTACGCGCGGCTCCAGAACCGCTTCAAGCCCAGGATTGGCGCCGGCGAGGTCCAGGTCGTCGTCACCCGCGGGGCCGGCGAGGGCGGCGGAGTTCGGTTCGCCAGATGGCTGATGACCGACGAGGCCGCCGCCCTGCTTACCGCCCCTTGAAGTCCGGCTTCCGCTTCTCGACGAAGGCGGCCATGCCTTCCTTCTGGTCCTCGAAGGCGAACAGGCTGTGGAACAGCCGCCGCTCCAGCGCCACGCCGGTGGTCAGGGTGGTCTCGTAGGCCGCCTCGACCAGTTCCTTGTTCATCAGCACCGCCAGCGGCGAGTGGCCCGCGATCTTCGCCGCCGCCTCCAGGGCCGTCTCGATCAGCTTGTCGGCGGGAACGACGCGGGACACCAGGCCGGCGCGCTCGGCCTCGGCCGCATCCATCATCCGGGCGGTCAGGATCATGTCCATGGCCTTGGACTTGCCGACGAAGCGGGTGAGCCGCTGGGTGCCGCCGATGCCGGGCGCGACGCCCAGGTTGATCTCGGGCTGGCCGAACCTCGCCGTCTCCGAGGCGATGATGAAGTCGCACATCATGGCCAGCTCGCAGCCGCCGCCCAGGGCGTAGCCGCTGACCGCCGCGATGATCGGCTTGCGGAACTGCTCGATCCGCCGCGCCGCGTCGGTGAAGAAGTCGAGCTTCATCATCTGGGCGTAGGACTTGTCCGACATCTCCTTGATGTCCGCCCCGGCCGCGAAGGCCTTCTCCGAGCCGGTCAGGACGACCACGCGGACGGCGTCGTCGGCGCCGGCCGCGTCCAGCGCCTGGCCGAGCTCGCCCAGCAGGGTCGAGTTCAGGGCGTTGAGGGCTTCGGGCCGGTTGAGGCGCACAAGCAGGACGCCGTCCGACGGCGTCTCGACGAGAAGGGTCTGGAAATCGGTCATGGCCGGTTTGTGCCCGCCCCGCCGCGCCGGCTCAAGAGCGTTCAGGGCCCTTCGACCGCGACGCCCCGGGCCCGCAGCAGGGCCGGCACACCGTCGGGCCCGGTCATATGCCCGGCGCCGACCACCATCACCGTCGTGCCCGACCCAGCCAGCCGTTCAAGGATCTGCTCCGTCCAGCGCTGGTTGCGGCCGGCCAGCAGGCGCTCGTAGAGCACCGGCGACAGTGACCGCAGCGGCGCGCCGCCAAGGGCGTCGATGGTCGCCTGGTCACCGGCGAGCCATGCCCTGACCAGCCGCGTGAACAGCTCCGGGTCCTCCTCGAGCTGGCGCAGGGTCTCTTCCAGCGAGGCCAGCTGATCGGCCTCGGGCGCCTCGGCCAGGAAGGCGATCTGCTCCCGTGGGGTCTCGAAGTAGCGCCGCGCAGCGCCCGGCGCGGCATCCGCCAGAACCGCCTCGACCCCGGCCTCGGCCCGGGCCCCGTCGCGGATCAGCATCGCCACGCTCAGGGTGATGTCTGCCAGCCAGGGGCGCAGGCCGTCCACCGCCGCCGGCGAAAGACCAACCGCGTCTGACACCCGCTCAAGCCGCGCCCGCCCCTGGGCCGACAACCTCGCCGACAGGCTCTCACCGGCCGGCAGCATGCCGAGGGCGCGGGTCGCCATCCGACCCTCGCCGCCCTCGGTCAGCGTTTCGAACCACAGGTCGTCGGCGTTCTCCAGGGCACGGTCCAGCACGGCGGGCCGCCAGTCCAGCCCGTCGGGCAACAGATGCACCGACCCGAAAAGCAGTATGGTCGAATCCGCATCGCGCACGGTCCAGACCGCCGGCTCGGCCCTGGCCCCGGCCGGCGACAGCAGCAAGGCCGCCGCCGTCATCGCCGCCGCGAGCATCCCCCGCATCCCGATCATTCCGCCCATCCCTAGGTCTGGCACCGACGGCAGAAGAAGGTCGACCGGCCGCCCTGGACCTCGCGGTCGATCACGCCGCCGCAATCCTGCGTCGGGCAGGGCTCGCCCTCGCGGCCATAGACCCGGAAGCTGTGCTGGAAATAGCCCAGCGCGCCATCGGTGGCGGCGAAGTCGCGCAGGGTCGAGCCGCCGGCCTCGATCGCTTCGCCCAGCACGTCGCGGATGACCTCGACCAGAAGCGGGTACTTCGCCCTCGCGATCTTCCCGGCCGGCTTCAGCGGCGAGATCCCCGACCGGTGCAGCGCCTCGCAGACATAGATGTTGCCCAGCCCCGCGACGATCCGCTGGTCCAGCAGCAGGGTCTTGGGGCCCTGCTTCCGGCCGGCGAAGGCGGCGGCCAGGTGGTCGGGGGTCAGGTCCGGGCCCAGGGGCTCGGGGCCCATGCCCGCGAACCAGGGATGGCTCGCCAGCCCTTCGGTCGGGACCAGGCCCATGAAGCCGAACCGGCGGGGGTCGTAGTAGGTGACGCGCGCGCCGACCTCGGTCTCGAACAGGACGTGGGCGTGCTTCGGGTCGGGGGCGACGGCGTGGACGAAGTCGCCCGGCCGCGCGGCAAGCCCGGGGGCCTCGATCTCGAACCGGCCGGTCATCCCCAGATGCATGACCAGGACGTCGCCCCGGTCCAGGTGCCCGAGCAGGTACTTGGCCCGCCGCTCCAGCCGCTCGATCCGCGCGCCGGTCAGCCGCTGGACGAAGCCCTGGGGAAACGGAAAACGCAGGTCGGGCCGCCGCTGCTCGACGCGGCTCAGCCGCGCGCCCTCCAGCACCGGCTGCAGGCCGCGGCGGACGGTTTCGACTTCGGGAAGCTCGGGCATGGAGGTCTTTCGCCTGCGCGGGGTCTTCCGTTGGCTAGCCTAGGCGCCGTCCCGGGTCTATGACGCAAGGCATGAGCCAGAGCAGCGCCACCTTCGGCTACCGCGACGTCGACCCCTCCGAGAAGCCCGGCCTGGTCCGGGGCGTCTTCGACCGTGTCGCCGGCCGCTACGACATTATGAACGACCTGATGAGCGCGGGCGTGCACCGGCTCTGGAAGGACGCCGTGGCCGCGCGGCTGAACCCGCAGCCGGGCGAGGTGATCCTCGACGTGGCCGGCGGCACCGGCGATATGGCCCACCGATACGCCAGGATGGCCCGCGCCGCGCAGGAGCGCCGGGGCGGCGAGGACGCCACCATCCACGTCATCGACTACAACGCCGAGATGATCGCCGCGGGCCGCGAGCGCGGCTATCCGCCGGAGGTCTGCTGGGCCGTCGGCGACGCCCAGCGCCTGCCGCTGCCGGACGCCAGCGCCGACGCCTATTCGATCACCTTCGGCATCCGCAACGTCACCGACGTCAGCGCCGCCCTGCGCGAGGCGCGGCGGGTGCTGAAGCCCGGCGGGCGGTTCATCTGCCTGGAGTTCTCGCGGCCGACCAACAGCCTGGTCCGCGCCGCCTATGACGCCTGGTCGTTCAACGCCATCCCGCAGATCGGCGAATGGGTGGCCAATGACAGGGACTCCTACCAGTACCTGGTCGAGAGCATCCGTCGCTTCCCGGACCAGAAGACCTTCGCCCGGATGATCACCGACGCCGGTTTCGCGGGCGCGGGCTATGTGAACTTCACCAACGGCGTCGCGGCCATGCACACGGGACGGGCCGTCTAGGCATGGACCTCGCGGCCTTCGCCCGCCTGCTGGCCGTCGGCTGGACGCTGATCCGCGCGGACGCGCTGATCCCGCGCGAGGTCGATCCGGTGCTGCCGACGGGGGTGCGGACCCTGGGCCGGTTCCTGCGGCTGTTCGCGGGGCGGCAGGCGAAGATCGGCCGGCCGGGCGAGCGGCTGGCCAGGGCGCTCGAGAGCTTCGGTCCCGTGGCCATCAAGCTGGGCCAGGTGCTGTCGACCCGCGCCGACATCTTCGGCGGCCAGTTCGCCCAGGACCTGTCGCACCTCAAGGACCGTCTGCCGCCCTTCGACACCGCCATCGCCCGGGTCGAGGTCGAGCGCGCGCTCGGGCGGCCGATCGAGAGTCTCTACGCGACCTTCGGCGAGCCGGTGGCCGCCGCTTCCATCGCCCAGGCCCATGAGGCCACGATGCTCGACGGTCGCCGCGTGGCGGTGAAGGTGCTGCGGCCGGGGATCGAGCGGCGCGTCGACGCCGACAGCCGCGTGCTGCTGCTGGTCGCCGGCCTGGTCGAGCGGCTGATCGCGCCCGCTCGTCGGCTGGAGCCGGTGCTGTTCGCCAGGATCGTGGTCCGCGCGCTGGAGCTGGAGCTGGACCTGCGCATGGAGGCCGCCGGGGCCGGCGAGGTGGGCGAGGTCATGGCCCGCGACAGCTACATGCGGGCGCCGACCGTGGTCTGGGAGGGCGTCGGCAAGCGCGTCCTTACGCTGGAATGGGCGAGCGGTCTGCCGCTGTCGGACCCGGCGACGCTGGAGGCGCCAGGCCTGGATCGCCGGGCGCTGGCCGACAACGTCATTCGCGGCTTCCTGGCCCAGGCGGTCGACCACGGGGTGTTCCACGCCGACCTGCACGAGGGAAACCTGTTCGTCTCGGCCCCCTCGACGATCACCGCCGTCGACTTCGGCATCATCGGCCGACTGGGACCGGTCGAGCGGCGCTTCCTGGCCGAGATCCTCTACGGCTTCCTGATGCGCGACTACCGCCGCGTGGCCCAGGTCCATTTCGACGCCGGCTATGTGCCGCGCCACCACGACATCGACGCCTTCGCCCAGGCCCTGCGCGCGGTCGGCGAGCCGGTGTTCGGCCGGGCGGCCAGCGAGGTCTCCATGGGCCGGCTGCTGGCCCAGCTGTTCGAGATCACCGCCCTGTTCGAGATGCGGCTGCGGCCCGAACTGGTGCTGCTGCAGAAGACCATGGTCACCGTCGAGGGCGTCGCCCGCCGGCTTTATCCAGATCACGACATCTGGCAGGCCGCCGACCCGGTGGTCCGCCGCTGGATCAGCCGTGAACTGTCGCCGGTGGCCCGCGTGCGGGAGCTGGCCGACGACGCCGTCCGCGCCCTGCGCGCCATCGCCCGCATGGCCGAGGCCCAGGAGGGGGGCGTACCCGCCCTGGCCGTCGTCGAGCCGCGCCCGTCGCGCCTCGCCTGGTTCGCGTTCGGGGCGGCCGTTGCCGGACTGGCGGGGGTGCTGGGTTATCTGCTCGGGTAGGGGCACTCGAACCTCTCCCGCTTGGAAGAGGGGGACCACCCGGAGGGTGGTGGAGAGGGACGCGCCGCCGTCAGCCGTCAGGCCACGGTGTTCGACCCCACCCCATTCATGCCAGGACTCCCGGCACAAGCGCTTCCCTCTCCACCATGCTTCGCATGGTCCCCCTCCCCCAATCGGGGGAGGAAGCGCCTTTACTGCCCGTCCCCGCGACGCCCCCGCCGCGCGGCCCGGTCGGCCTCGTCGACCTTGACCTGTTCCCAGTAGGCCATGCCGGTGTCGGGCTTGAACATCGTGCGCGGCGCGCCCTCGGCCGAGGCGATGGCGAAGACGTTGCCGGCCGGGTCGTAGATCAGCCGGTCGCCATTGTCCCGCGACAGGAACAGCGAGCCCTTCGGCGGCCTTGAGGTGAAGGCGTGGGCCTTCTTCACGAAGGCGTCGACCGAGTCGGCCCCGAAGGCCGCGCCGTTACGCTCGAAGGCCCGGCGGGCGTTCTGCTCGGCGGTGTAGCGTCGCGTGGCCGACCACATGGGCCGGCCGTCCACCCTGGGAACCGTCGCCCGGTCGGCGTCGGATGACGGGGACCGGGCGGAGGCAGGCGTTCCGGGAGAGGCGGCTGCCGCCTGCGTCGCCTCCCCGGCCTTCTGCACCGGAACCGCCGAGGCACCGCCGTCACAGCCACTGATGAGCAGGCAAAGGCCCGCGACAACGGCCGAGCCGCCTGACAATCTAATCATGAGAACCCTCGCTACGCCACCTGAACGAGAATAACGAACGAACTAGGAACACAGGTCGAGCCGGTTGTCCAGCGCCCGCCCGCACCGTAAGGAGCGGACAGGCATTGAAGGCGAGGGCGCGGTTTGGGCGAGCGGCGGGTTCTTCTGATCGTCGGCGGCGGCATCGCGGCCTACAAGGCGCTGGAGCTGACGCGGCTGCTGCGCAAGGCCGGCGTGGCCGTGCGGCCGATCCTGACGGCGGCCGGCGCGCAGTTCGTCACCCCGCTGTCCCTGTCGGCCCTGGCCGAGGACAGGGTCTACAGCGAGCTGTTCTCCCTGACCGACGAGGCGGAGATGGGCCATATCGAGCTCAGCCGCTCCGCCGACCTGGTGGTGGTGGCCCCCGCGACCGCCGACCTGATGGCCAAGGCCGCGCACGGTCTGGCCGGGGACCTGGCGTCCACCACCCTGCTGGCCACCGACAAGCCGGTGCTGATGGCCCCGGCCATGAACGTGCGCATGTGGGAACACGCGGCCACGCAGCGGAATTTCGCGACCCTGCAATCGGACGGCGTAAGCTTCGTCGGGCCCGACGAGGGCGCCATGGCCTGTGGCGAGTTCGGCGCCGGCCGCATGGCCGAGCCCCAGGCGATCTTCGACGCCGTCATGGCCCTGCTGGAAGGCCCGCGTGGCCGCCCGCTGGCCGGCAAGCATGTGCTGGTCACCGCCGGCCCCACCGCCGAGGCGCTCGATCCTGTGCGGCTGCTGACCAACCGCTCCAGCGGCCGTCAGGGCTTCGCCATCGCCGCCGGCCTCGCCGCCCTGGGCGCCCGGGTGACGCTGGTCGCCGGGCCGGTGAGCCTGCCGACGCCGTCGGGCGTCAAGCGCGTCGATGTCGAGTCCGCCCGCGAGATGCTGGCCGCCTGCGAGGCCGCCCTGCCGGCCGACGCCGCCGTCTGCGTCGCCGCCGTGGCCGACTGGCGCCCCGACGAGGCGTTCGGGATCAAGCTCAAGAAGGGCAAGGACGGTCCGCCGGCGCTGCGGCTGGTGGAGAACCCTGACATCCTGGCGACCCTCGCCACCGACAACCCGCGCCGGCCGAAGCTGGTCGTCGGGTTCGCGGCGGAGACCAACGATGTCGAGGCGCACGCCAGGGCCAAGCTGGCGCGCAAGAACTGCGACTGGATCATCGCCAACGACGTCACCGAGCCCGGCGTGATGGGCGGCGGCGAGAACGCGGTGCTGCTGATCAGCAAGGCCGGCGTCGAGCGCTGGGACCGCGACGTAAAGGAAGCGGTCGGCGCCCGGCTGGCCGCCCGCATCGCCGAGGCGCTGGCATGACCCCGACCATCCCGATCACCCGCCTGCCGCACGGCGAGGGCATCCCGCTGCCGGCCTACGAGACCGCCCTGGCCGCCGGGATGGACCTGCGCGCGGCCGTGCAGGAAGATGAGCCGCTGACCCTCAAGCCGATGGCGCGCGCGATGGTCCCCACGGGCCTGACCTTCGCCGTGCCGGCCGGTTTCGAAGCCCAGGTCCGGCCGCGCTCGGGCCTGGCCGCCAAGGCCGGGATCACCTGCCTCAACACGCCGGGCACCATCGACGCCGACTATCGCGGCGAGGTGAAGGTGATCCTGATCAATCTGGGGGAGGACGACTTCGTCATCCGTCGGGGGGACCGCATCGCCCAGCTGGTCATCGCGCCGGTAGCCTCGGCGTCCTGGATGGAAGTGGAAAGTCTGGACGCCACGGCGCGGGGCGCGGGTGGCTTCGGCTCGACCGGGGCGGCGTGAGGCTAGAGCGGCGTCCCGAACAGGGCCATGTAGCCGAGGAAGCCGGTCGCGAAGCCGACCGCCGCGATCCACAGGAAGGGCCGCGCGATGTCGTAGGGATGGTCGATCGAGGCTTTCATGACGCGGTCTGGTCCTTCAGGGGGCCGGGTATTCAACGCACTGAACACATCGGCGCCGCATACGGTTGCAGGCGTCGTCTAAACCGAGAATGACGTGATTCGCCTCCCGATTGACAAGCTCGCCCATGAATTCGCCTCCCGATTGCACGGAACGGGGGGGCGTCTGTTCATTCCGGGCGGTCCGGGAGAGCCGCTGGGGCTGCGCGACGCCTTCCTCCGGACGCCGGATCTGGCCGCCGGGATCACCTTCGTCGGCGCCCATGTGCCCGGAATAAACCGCACCGACTGGGCCGGCCTGCACGAGACCGCGCGAGCCGAGGGAACCTTCCTGTCCGCCGACTGGCGCGGCAGTTTCGAGGCCGGCTCCTTCGCGCTCCGGCCCATGACCTGGTTCCAGGCCTGGGGCTGGCTGGGGACCACGCCGCTGGACGCCGCCGTCGTGGTGGTCAGCCCGCCCGACGCCGAGGGGCGGGTGTCGCTCGGCGTGGCGTCGGACCTGTCGCCGGCGGTGCTGGCGCGGGACCTGTTCAAGGTCGCCGTCATCAATCCGCACATGCCGCGCGTGCAGGGACCGCTCTACGACCTTTCGGCCTTCGACCTGGTGGCCGAGGACGAGACGCCGCTGCTTGCCTACGAGGCCGGGACGCTCGATCCGGCCTTCGACGTCATCAAGGGTCACCTGCAGTCGTTGCTGACGCCTGGCGCCAGCCTGCAGTTCGGACTCGGCAAGGCGGGCGTGGCGGCGGTGCAGGCGCTGGAGGGCCTGAAGGGCCTGCGCATCCATTCGGGCATGGTCGCCGGGCCGCTGCAGGCGGTGCTCGACTCCGGGGCCCTGACGGAGGTGGTCACGGGCCTGGCCGCCGGCGACGCCGGGCTCTACGCCCTCTGCGGTCGCGACCCGCGCATCCGGTTCGAGCCCTCGGGCTTCACCCACGACATCCGCACCCTGGCGGCGATCCCGAAACTGGTCGCCGTCAATTCCGCGCTCGAGATCGACCTGTTCGGCCAGGCCAACGCCGAGTTCCAGGGCGGGCGCCAGATCTCCGGCACGGGCGGCCTGACCGATTTCCTGCGCGGGGCCCGACTGTCGGAGGGCGGCCTGCCGATCCTGGCGCTTCCGTCATCCGCGAAGGGCGGCGCGATCAGCCGGATCATCCCGCGCCTGCCGCAGACGGCGGTGTCGGTCACCCGCGCCGACGTCGGACTGGTCATCACAGAGCACGGCATCGCCGACCTGCGCGGCCTTACCCTCGATGGCCGGGCGGAGGCGCTGATGGCCGTGGCCGAGCCGGCCCACCGCGACGCCCTGGCCAACGCCTGGGCCGACATCCGCAAGACCCTGTAGCGAGGACGCCCCCTTGGACCTGCTCACCCGAAGCGATCTGCCCCTCGAACTCGTCGGCCGGGGCAAGGTGCGCGACATCTATGTCGTCGACGCCGAACGCCTGCTGCTGATCGCCACCGACCGGGTCAGCGCCTTCGACGTGGTCATGGCCGAGCCTGTGCCGTTCAAGGGCGCGGTCCTGACCCAGCTGAGCGCCTGGTGGTTCCGTCGGCTGGAGGGGGTGGTCGACCATCACCTGCTGTCGGTCGATGCGGACGAGATCATCGCCGCCCTCCCGGCCCTGGCGTCCTGCCGGGCCCAGCTGGCCGGCCGGGCCACCCTGTGCCGACGGGTCGAGGTCGTTCCCATCGAATGCGTGGTTCGCGGCTACCTCTCCGGCTCGGCCTGGAAGGAATACGCCGCCACCGGCACGCTGGCGGGCGAGGCGCTGCCCGCTGGCCTTCGCCAGAGCGAGCGACTCGACCCGCCGGTGTTCAGTCCGGCGACCAAGGCCGAGACCGGGCATGACGAGAACATTCCCGTCTCCCGCATGATCGAGCTGGTCGGCGCAGGCCTCGCGGCAGAGCTGGAGCGCCTCAGCCGCACGGTCTACGCCGCCGGCCGCGACGCCGCCGCCGAGCGCGGCCTCGTCCTCGCCGACACCAAGTTCGAGTTCGGGCGCGACGCCGCCGGCAAGGTGGTGCTGATAGACGAGGTGATGACCCCCGACAGCTCCCGCTACTGGCCGGCGCAGGGCTGGTCGGTCGGCGAGGTCCCGCCCAGCTTCGACAAGCAGCCCCTGCGCGACCACCTCGAGGCCGAGCGCGCGGCCGGACGCTGGAATGGCGAAGCCCCGCCTCCGCCGCTGCCGCAGGCGGTCATCGACGCCATGTCGGCGCGCTATCTCGACCTCTACCGGCGCATGACGGGCGGAGATCTGGGAGTTTGAGCCACTTCGCTCAATGCAGATGATATCCCCGTCATCGTCGGACTTGTTCCGACGACCCATGAACACCGGCGACCGGTGACGAGGTATCGGAAGCACCGAGCCTTACTGGTCTCGCTCACCAGGCATGGGTCGTCGGAACAAGTCCGACGATGACGACAGTGGGAGGTTAGGCGGTTGGCCCGCTGGCATGACCTAGCAGCTCCCCGGTGTGTTCGCCCAGCTTCGGCGAGCGCTGTCCCGGCATCCGCTCGCCGTCGATCTTCAGCGGCGCGGCGAGCATATGCAGGCCTTGCGGCGCATCCGGATGGTCGACGACGTCCCGCATCCCGACCTCGACCACGAACGGATTGTCCAGCGCTTCGGTCAGGCTGTTCACCGGGCCGAACGGCACGCGGCCGCCCAGCAGGGCTGTCCAGTCCGCGTTGGTCCGGGTGGCGAACAGGCCGTCGATGGCCTCGGTCAACGCCGGCAGATTGGCGCGACGGGCGGCGAGGTCGGCGAACCGCGGGTCGGCGGCCAGGTCCGGTCGGGCGGCCAGCGCGCAGAGCTCATCCCAGAACTTCTGGGTCATGCACATCAGCTGGCCGTAGCCGTCGGCGGTCTTCACCCGCTGCACCGGCGCCAGCGACGGATGGGCGCCGTTGGGCAGCCGCGCCGTCACATGGCCGGCGTTCATGGCCCAGACCGCCGGATAGCTCAGCTGATGGAGCGCCACGTCGAACAGGCTTACATCGACGTCGCACCCCTCGCCGGTCGCGCGGGCCGACAGGATCCCGGACACCACCCCGAATGCGAAGGTCGCGCCGCTCATGAAGTCGATGATCGAAACGCCCATCCGGGTCGGCGGGCCGTCCGGCTCGCCCGTCAGGCTCATCAGTCCGCATTCGGCCTGCATCGGATAGTCGTAACCGGGCCATCCCTCGCGACTGTTGCCTCGCCCATAGGCCGACAGGTGCCCGCAGACGATGGCCGGATTGATGCCCTTGAGCGCATCGAAGGTGAGGCCCAGCTTCACCGGCTGGTCGCCGCGCAGGTTGTTGACCACCGCCTCGGCCGAGGCGACCAGCCGCTCGAAGTCCTCGCGCCCCCGGCCGGTCTTCAGCTCCACCGCCGCGCTCTTCTTGCCGCGCGAGAAGGTCTGGAAATACTGGCTGTCGTGCTCGCCCAGCAGGAAGGGCCCCGTCGGCCGCGAGGCGTCGCCGCCCAGCGACGGGCTTTCGATCTTGATCACCTCCGCGCCCAGCTCCGCCATAAGCAGGGTGGCGTAGGGCCCGGCGCCGAAGTGTTCGATGGTCAGGACGCGAACGCCCTCAAGCGGTCGCTTCACCAGTAGCCTTCCATGAGTTCGGTGGCCCAGGCCGGCTGGCGGATGCCGCCGCGCGGCTGGAACTCGGCCATGACCGGCTTGATGTCCAGCACCGGGGTGCCGTCGATGGCGTCCAGGCCCTCGACCTCGATGGTCAGGCCGTCGACGGCGATAACCTTGCAGACCGAGACGCCGAGGCGATTGGGACGGTTGCGGCCGCGCTGGGCGAAGATGCCGACCAGCGGCCAGTCCTCCCGGCCGCGCGGCCGCCGGGCGCCAAGGGTGATCTGATCCTCTGTGATCTGGTCGAACACGAAGACGATCTCGGCGTGGGAGAAGTCGGCGAGGCCGAACAGAGCCTCCGGTCCGAACCGGGCGGGGTCCAGCTCGATGCGGGCGCGGCTCGGTCCCCAGTCATCGTCGATGGCCTCGATGCGCCCGCCGCGCACTTGGCCGACCGGTTCAAGTCTGAAGCTCATCGGCGTCTCCTAGTCTCGCCTGTCCGGCTAGGCCCGTCGCCGGCGAGGGTCAAGGCGGCCAGGATATTCTTGCTTGTAAGAACCATTCGCATTAAGCGCGGCGCTCCAGCTGTTCCGGAGCTTCCCTTGACCCAGTCCGTCCTTGGCCGCCTGCGCCGCTTCTGGCTCGACGTGCACCTGTGGCTCGGCGTGGGCCTGTTCCTGCTTCTGGTTCCCATCGGCGTTTCAGGCGCGCTTCTGGTCTGGCACCACCCGCTTGAAGCGCTGATGCATCCCCAGCGCTTCGCCGTGAGCAAGGGCGACGCCGGTCTGGCGCCGTCCGCCTATCTGGCCGCCTCGCGCGCCGCCTTCGGCGACAGGGCAACCGTGTCGCAGATCCGGATGCCTGAAGAGCCCGGCGACCCGGTCGTGGTCTCGGGCCGGATCAATGGCCAGACCCTGGCCCCGGGCGAGCGGCCGCAATCGCTGACCGCCTGGCTCGATCCGGCGACCGGCAGGGTCCTGGACACCGCCAACACCCGCAACGAGCTGGTCAACGTCATGCACCGGCTGCACGGCGGCCTGCTGATCACCACGCCTGGCCTGGGCCGCAAGATCGTCGGCTGGATGGGCTGGGCGATGACGCTCTCCTGCCTCACAGGCCTGTGGCTGTGGTGGCCGCGAAACGGCAATGTCGCCCGCGGCCTGCGCTGGCGTCGGTCGCCGTCGACGATGAACAACCTGCACCACATGTTCGGGTTCTGGGTGCTGGTTCCGCTGCTCGCCGTGTCGCTGACCGGCGTCTACATCTCCTTCCCCGCCATAAGTCGCGCCCTGTTCGGGGTGGCCGAATGGCAGACGGGCCCACAGCCGCCGCGTCCGGTTCCGCCGCCGCCGCTCGCCGCGCCCGCCACGCCGATCGACGCCGTCGTGGCCGCCGCCTCGGCCGCGAAGCCCGGACTGACCCTCGCTTCGGTCAGCCTGCCGACTGAAGGCCGTCGCGCGTCCTGGCGTGTCCAGTTCGCGCCGGCCGGCGACGGCGAGCCGGTGACCGTCGAGATCAACGACAAGGATGGCAAGCCGCAGAAGGCGCGCGGGCGCGAGACCGGCTCCGCCGCGCCGGAGCGTGTCGATCAGCTCTCGCCGGTGATGCGAAAGATCCACGATGGTCAGGACACCCCATTCATCTGGCAGCTCCTGGTCTTCCTGACCGGGATCGCGCCGCCGCTGTTGGGCGTCACCGGCACGGTGATGTGGCTGCGTCGCCGCGCCCGCCGCGAGCATCTCCGGGCGCAGCAGACGTGACGGGGCCTTGTTGCGAACAATTCGCATTGCAAGTTGGGGGTGGCAGCTCTAAGAACGCCTCTCAATCTCAGGCTGCCGCCACACTGACCGGGGGCAGAACGGCTGAAAGCGCGAGACCGCCTCGCACTCAGGATCCAGCCATCCGGACTCGAGATCAGACAGGGAATTCAATGCGCGTGCTTCTCGCTTCCACGGCCATCCTCCTCGGGCTCCCGGTGGCGGCCTCCGCAGAAGAGCTGGGAACGCAGCTGGAGCCGATCATCGTCACCGGAAAGACGCAGGGCTACATCGCCGTCGATTCCGTCACCGCGACCAAGACCGACACCCCGCTTCTCGACGTGCCCCAAAGCATCAATGTCGTGACCCGCGCCCAGCTCGACGATCAGGCGCTGCACAGCCTCGGCGACGTTCTGCGCTATGTTCCGGGCGTCACCGTCGGACAGGGCGAAGGCAATCGCGACCAGGTCACCCTGCGGGGCCAGAACACCACCGCTGACTTCTTCCTCGATGGCGTGCGCGATGACGTCCAGTACTTCAGGGGCCTGTACAATCTCGAGCGGGTCGAGGTTCTCAAGGGGCCATACGCGTTGATCTTTGGCCGCGGCGGCGGCGGCGGCATCGTCAATCGCGTCCAGAAGCCTCCCAGCCCCGCCGCGCGGTTTCTCGACGCAAGGGCCAGCGCGAACAGCTTCGGGGCCTACGACCTGTCGTTCGATCTGAACGCACCCGTCGGCGACAGTTCCGCCCTGCGGGTCAATGCCGTCTACGAGGACCTCGCCAACCACCGCGACTTCTACGAGGGTGAGCGGTTCGCGGTGAACCCCTATTTCGCCATCGATCTGGACAGCGGCTGGAAGGCGGGGCTGTCGTACGAGTACGTCGATGACGACCGGGCCACGGATCGCGGCGTCCCGTCACTGGCCGGCGCGCCAATCACCGGCTACCGCGACCGCTTCTTTGGTGTTCCCGACGTCAACCGGACCAGACTGGAAGCCCACATCGCAAAGCTCCGCGTCGATGGCGCCCTGAGCGAGGACCTCGCGTTTTCGACGACGCTTCTCTTGGGCGACTATGACAAGGTCTATACCAACGTCTATCCCAACGGGGCCGCGACCGGACAGAACGGCACGGTGGCGCTTGCCGCCTATGCCGACACCACCGCCCGGGAGAACGTCCTGGTTCAGAGCAACCTGGTCTGGAGCGTGACGACCGGCAACGTCAGCCACAAGATCCTGTTTGGCCTGGAGTACGGCGACCAGGACTCCGCCAATCAACGCCGAAACGGGGTGTTGTCCAACGCGACGTTCAACCTCGCCAACCCGGTGTTTCCGACGGTCACCTTCCCGGCGCTGAGCCGAGACACCGTATCGACCGTCAACACCTTCTCCTTCTACGTCCAGGATCAGATCAGCCTCGGCGAGCGTTTTGAAATCGTCGCCGGCCTGCGGTTTGATCGCTTCGACATCGACGGAACGGACCTCCAGACCGACCCGGACCGGCCCTTCGCGCGCGCCGAAGACAAGATCTCGCCGCGCCTCGGGCTGATCTTCAAACCCCGACCAAACGTTTCGCTCTATGCCAGCTACAGCCAGTCCTTCCTGCCACGCTCCGGGGATCAGTTCCTGACCCTGTCGACCACCCAGGCCAACCTCGAGCCCGAGGAGTTCACCAACTACGAGCTGGGCGCGAAGTGGAACGTCCGGCCCAACCTGAATCTGACCGCCGCCCTGTTCCAGCTGGACCGCGCCAATTCGACCACGCCGGATCCCGCCAACCCGCTGATCACCATCAACGTCGGGAAGACGAGGACGCAAGGCCTGGAACTGGCCGTGACGGGCACGATCCTTCCCAACTGGCAGGTCAGCGGCGCCTATGCCTATCAGGACGCCGTATTGGGCGGGAACGACGCTGTCCGTCTGGCCCAGGTCCCGGAGCACCAGTTCAGCCTGTGGAATCGCTACGATGTGAGCGACCGACTGGGCTTCGGCCTCGGGATCACCCACCAATCCGATCAGTTCGCCGCGATCCGGACCCTGGCGACGACAACCCGCCTGCCGTCCTTCACCCGCGTGGACGCCGCCGTCTTCTACAGTCTCAGTGAGGCTGTTCAGGTCCAGGTGAATGTCGAAAACCTGTTTGACGAGGCCTACTTTTCCGACGCCCACAACAACTTCAACATCTCCCCCGGCGCCCCCCTGAACGCGCGGTTCACCGTGCGCGCGAGGTTCTAGTCACACGGTCTCGAGCCCGCATCGGCCGGGGGGCGTCACCCGTGGCGAGCGCCTGTCCCCGGTCTTCCGGATCCGGAGCCTGACTGGCCCCGCCGCCGTGGTCGCTCCGCCCGTGATCCCCGGTCTGAGAACCAGACGTTTACGTGTCGGGCTGCATGGTCGCTCCCATGGTAAAGGAACGGAAGCCGCGCATGGCCGGCGCCAGGGCCGGGACACGGACCAGCCGGGCGCCCCGGGCTGAATCCGCCGCCGCGCGCTGGTTCTTCGACCACTCCCTGGACATGTTCGCGGTGGTCAACCGCGAGGGCATGTTCGCCGAGGTGAACGACGCCTGGGAGCGCAACACCGGCTGGACCCGCGAGGATCTGATCGGCAAGACGGTTTTCGCCTTCCTGCATGAGGACAGCTACGAGGAGGCGGTCGACACCCGCCGCCGCATGAAGCGCGACGGCCATACCGTCAACCATCTCAGGATCCGTCGGAAGAACGATAGCTGGATGTGGATCCAGGGGCGCTCGCGCCTCGATCCCGACGGCAACATGGTTGGCACCCTTCAGGACATCACCGAATCGGTCCTCCAGCGCGAGGAACTCGAAGCGGCCCGCCAGACCCGGTCGATGCTGTCCGAGGCGGCCGGGATCGGCACCTGGAGCTTCGAGCCGCGCACCCAGACGATCGAATGGTCCGCCGATATCCACGCCATGTCGGGCTGGAGTCCGGAGGAGATCGCCGATCCGGAAGACTTCTTCTCCCGCCTTGACCCGAACCAGCTCTCCGCCGTGCGCGACGCCTTCACCGCCGGGGTCCAGACCGGGCAGGGCGGGACGATCGAGCACCGGCTGCGCACCCGCGATGGTCGCTGGCTGTCGATGCGCGGCACGTTCCAGACGGAACGGCGTGGGCGCCTGTTCGCCTTGCGCGGCATCTCCCAGGACGTCACCGCCCTGGTCGCGGCCCGCGATGCCGCGCGAGAGGGTCAGGCCCGGGTCGAGGCGCTCATGGCGCAGACCCGGATGGATGCCTGGCGCCAGGAACTGGCGCTCAGCGCCGCCGAGGCCGGCGCCTTCGAGATCGATCATGTCCACCGGACCTTCTGGGCCAGCGAACAGTTCACCCGCCTGATCGGCCGATCGATGGACTATGAGTCCATCGCCGTCCCGGTCTGGCCGTTCGTCCACCCCGAGGACCGCGACCTCGTTGAATCGGCGAACAAGCGATGGGCGGAGGGCGCAGAGAACGTCACCATGGAGTTCCGCATCGTCGGTCCCACCGGGCAGGCGCGGTGGGTGCGGGTTTGCTACCGGCTCCACCGGCCGACCCGCAAGGGCGTCGGCCTGGTGCTCGACATCGATGCGCGCAAGCGTCAGGAACTGGCGCTGGTCGAGGCCCAGCGCGCCGCCGAGGCCGCCGCCGAGGCCAAGGCCCGCTTCCTGGCCAACATGAGCCACGAGATCCGCACGCCTATGAACGGCGTGCTCGGCGTGCTGCATCTGCTGAAGAGCGAGAGCATAAGTCCGGACGGCCAACGCCTGCTCGACGAGGCGCTCGGCTGCGGCGAGATGCTGTCGACGCTGCTGGATGACGTCATTGACTTCGAGCGCATCGAGGCCGGGCGGCTGGATCTGACGACGCGGCCGGTGGACGCCGGGGAACTTGCCGCCAGCGTGGCGCGCCTGCTCCAGCCGCAGGCCCGAGACAAGGGCCTGACCCTGACCATCGAAGGGCAGGCGGAGCTGGGCTGGGTGGCGGCCGATCCGGTTCGCCTGCGCCAGTGCCTGTTCAACCTGGTCGGCAACGCGGTGAAATTCACACTCAAGGGCGGCGTGCGGATCGTCTGCGAACAGACCGCGCCCGGGCGGCTCGCCTTCATCGTGCACGACACCGGGGTCGGCATCCCCCTGGAGGCGCAGGACCAGCTCTTCGAACGATTCCACCAGGCAGACGCCTCCACCACCCGCAGGTTCGGCGGCTCGGGCCTGGGCCTTTCGATCGCCCGCAAGCTGGCGCGACTGATGGGCGGCGATGTCAGCTTCAGCTCCGTCCCCGGCAAGGGCTCGGTGTTCCGTCTGGACATCGCCGCCGAACCGGCGATCCCGGAGACGGCCGACGTCGATGTCGACGGCCCGCTGCTGGACGGGTTGCGCGTGCTGGTGGTCGAGGACAACGCCACCAACCGGACCATCGCCGTGAAACTGCTCGACAGTCTGGGCGCCAAGGTTTCGACCGCCGCCGATGGGCTTGCCGGGGTGCAGGCCGCGACGATCGGCCATTTCGACCTGATCCTGATGGACATCCAGATGCCCGGCATCGATGGCATGGAGGCCTCGCGTCGCATCCGCGCCCTGGGCGGCCAGGCCGCGGTGACGCCGATCATCGCCCTGACCGCCAATGTGCTGGCCCATCAGAGACAGCTCTATCTCGCCGGCGGCATGGACGGCGTGGTCGGAAAGCCCATCTCGCCCGCGGCGCTGATCTCGGAGATCGCCCGTCTGGCGCAGGCCACCGAGCCATTGCCGCATACCCGCGTCGCCTGACCATCTTTCCGCAGCAGCCGGCGCAAGGCGCGCATCCGCAAGAATCAGGATGCGCGCCTGTGTTTTCATGGCCTAAGAAAGGCATGCCGCAACGCCGGAGAGTCGTTGCAGGTTCAGAGTCGCCTATACGCCTTGCCTGAACTCCTGTTGGGACGCCGCCGATGGATCGCCGCAGCCTTTTGACCGCCGTCGCCGTTGGTACGATCGCCGGCGCCGGAGCCGGCGTGGCGGCGGCGCGCCTGGCGGGCGCTCCCATGGGACCGGGTGTCGCGGCCCGGCAGGGTTTGGCGAGCGCGGCGGCGGGCGCGGTGCGCCTGAACATGGTGACCAGCTGGCCCAAGGGCATGCCGGGTCTGGGCGCATCGGCGGAGCGGGTCGCGGCAAGCGCGCTGGCGCTGTCGGGCGGGACCCTGGACATCAAGGTCTATTCCGCCGGGGAGTTGGTCGGGCCGTTCGAAGTGTTCGACGCGGTCGCGACCGGTTCAGCCGACATCTACCACTCGGCGGACTACTACTGGCAGGGCAAGAACGCGGCCTATCCGTTCTTCACGGCCGTGCCGTTCGGCATGAACGCCATGGAGCAGCTGGGCTGGCTTGACCACGGCGGCGGGCAGGCCCTGTGGGAGGAGTTGGGCGCCGGCTTCGGCATCGTACCCATCGCGGCGGCCAACACCTGCCACCAGGCCGGCGGCTGGTTCAAGCGCGAGATCAACAGCCTGAGCGACTTCCGGGGCCTGAAAATGCGCATTCCCGGCATCGGCGGCGAGATGGTCCGCAGACTCGGGGGGGCGGCGGTGGCCCTGCCGGGCGGCGAGATCTATCCCGCGCTGCAGTCGGGGGTAATCGACGCGGCGGAGTTCGTCGGCCCGTGGAATGATCTCGGTCTGGGCTTCTACCGCGAGGCTCCCTTCTACTATGCGCCGGGCCTTCAGGAGCCGGGCGCGATCCTGGCGGTCGGGGTCAACAAGGGCAGATTTGATCGCCTGAGCCGGGAACACCAGGCGATCCTGCGCGCCGCATGCCGGGAAAGCTACATGACCTCCATCGGCGAGTTCACCTACCAGAACAGCGTCGCGCTGGAGCAGCTCCGCACCGAGCACAACGTTACGCTGCGCGCCTTTCCCGCCGAAGTGACCGCCGAAGCGGCCAAGGTGGCCAAGGTGATGTGGGCCGAAGCGGGCGCGGCCGATCCGCTGGCCGGCCGCATCTACGAGAACTGGCTAAAGGCCTATCGCACCATGCGTCCCTGGGTCGACGGAGCGGAGGCGGGCTACATGTCCATGCGCGCCACGACCCTGGATCTCAAGCCATGACGGTGTCGGAGATCGCAGGGCCTCTGGGAGCCGTCAGCCTGGTGATCCTCGGCGGGCTGGCTCCGTTCGTGGCCGCCCCGCTGGCGACGGCCCTGATTGGCGCGCCGGTGGCCGGGGTGATGCGGGCGCTGAGCGCGGTGGCCGAGGATGTCGCGGCGGGCCTCGGGCGATTTGCGCAGGTCTGCCTTCTGGTCCTGGCGCTGGGAATGCTGAGCGGCGTAATCCTGCGGTATGTGTTCGGCGAGAGCCTGACGAAACTGAGCGAGGTGGTGATGTACGCCCACGCGCTCTGCTTCCTGATGGCCGCGCCGGCCGCGCTGATCGGCAACGCCCATGTGCGGGTGGACATTTTCTATGAAGGTCTGTCGACCCGGGCCCGGGCCGCGGTGGATGTCGCGGGCTTCACGCTGTTCCTTGCGCCGACCATGCTGCTGCTGCTGATCTACTGCGGGCCGGTGGTCGAGCTGGCATGGCGGATCGGCGAGCGCAGCCCCGAGACCGACGGCCTGCCGCTCGTGTTCCTGCTGAAGACCGCGATGCCGGTGTTCGCCGTGACCATGCTGGCCGCCGGCGTGGCCCACGCGGGGCGGGCGGCGCTTCGCCTTCGTGGTCTTGACGGCGGCGAGGCCGAGGATGTCGCTGACGAACCCCTGGCGGCCGCCCCGGCCGGGGTGGTGCTCTGATGGACGTCCACGGCATCCTCGACATCGCGATGTTCCTGGCGCTGATCGCGGCGCTGATGATGGGCTATCCGGTGGCCTTCACCCTGGCGGGTGTGGCGCTGGCCTTTGGTCTGCTCGGCATGGCGCTGGGCATTTTCGAACCGTCCTATTTCGCCGCCTTCCCGCAACGGGTCTTCGGCACCATGGGCAACGCGACCCTGACGGCGGTGCCGCTGTTCGTGTTGATGGGCGTGATCCTGGAGCGATCCCGGATCGCCGAGGACCTCCTGACCACCATGGGCGACCTGTTCGGGCGCCTGCGCGGGGGACTGCTGTTCTCCACCACCCTGGTGGGGGCTTTGTTGGCCGCGTCCACCGGTGTGGTGGGGGCGACGGTTGTCACAATGGGATTGCTGGCGCTGCCGGCCATGATGCAGCGCGGCTACGACCTGCGGATCGCCACGGGATCGATCGCCGCGTCCGGAACCCTCGGTCAGATCATTCCGCCGTCCATCGTGCTGATCCTGCTGGGGGATGTCATCGCCAACGCCAACCAGCGCGCCCAGCTGGAGCTGGGCAAGACCACATCCAGCTCGGTGTCGGTGGGGGATCTGTTCGCCGGCGCCTTGTTGCCGGGGTTGCTTCTGGTGGCCCTCTATCTGGCCTACCAGGCCTATGTCGCCTGGTCCCGCCCGGAAGCCGCGCCGGCCGGACAGGGCGAGTATCCCAAGCTGGATCGCCTGATCCAGGCCCTGGTCGCCCCGCTCCTGCTGATCCTGGCGGTGCTCGGCTCGATCCTGGCCGGCATCGCCACGGCGACCGAGGGCGCCGCCGTCGGCGCGGCCGGCGCGGCGCTGCTGGCCGGGCACAGGCTGGAGCGTGACGCGGGCCGGGCACGCGGGGCGTTGTCACGCCTCGTTCTGGTCGGCGGCGCGTCGCTGGCCTTGCTGGTGGCGCTGCGCATGGTCGTGGACACGCCTGCCCTGATCGGTCAGCCCGGCGCGCTCGCCCTGCTGGCCGGCTCAGCGGCGATCATCCTGGCGCTGCTGTCGGGCGCGGGCGTGCTCGGCGGACTCTGGGCGCTGCACCGGGCCGGCGCCATGGCTCCCGCCCTGACCTCGACCACCAGCATCACCGCCATGGTCTTCACCATTCTGATCGGCGCGGCCCTGTTCACGCTGGTGTTCCGGGGGCTTGGCGGTGACGACTGGGTGGCGTCGATGCTGGAGGCGGTGCCGGGCGGGCTGACCGGCGCCCTGTTCTTCACCTTCACGGTGATGTTCGTGCTGGGGTTCTTCCTCGACTTCATCGAGATCTGCTTCGTCGTCGTCCCCCTGGTGGCGACGCCCCTGATCATCATGGGGGCCGACCCGGTCTGGCTCGGGGTCATGATGGCTATGGTGCTGCAGACATCCTTCCTCACGCCGCCCTTCGGATTCGCCTTGTTCTACCTGAGGGGCGTCTCGCCGCCGCAGGTGACGACCTGGCACATCTACCAGGGGGTCTTGCCCTTCATCCTGCTGCAGCTTCTGGCCGTGGCGATCGTCTGGCTGGCGCCGACGATCGCCACCTGGCTGCCAGGCCTGCTGTATCGCTGACGGCGCGCCGCGACCCGCGGCGAGAACAGGATCGCCGCCGGATGCTCCGGCGTCAGCCGGTTCAGGACGGCGCGGCCAGCAGGACCTCGACCACCACGCCCGCTTCGGCGAGGGCCTTCAGGTCGTGAGGGTTGATCGGCCCCGTGACCAGCAGCACCACCTGGCGCCCGGCCTGGACAAGGGGGACCAGAGTCTCGGGCGAGGCTTCCGCCGGGGCCAGCCGTTCGGCGTCGCGCCGGGCCATGGCCAGGATGCCGGGCTCCACCCCCGAGGGGATGACCAGCAGGTCGGCCTCTGCCAGCGCCCGGCTGGCGCGCAGGGTCAGCAGGTCGGCGGCGCCCTTTCCGGCCACGAACCGCACCCGCCCGGCCGCCTTGCCGCCATTGGCCAGGGATTCGCCGAACAGTCGGTCGGCGGTCGCCATGTCGCCGGCCATCGCCGCCGCCGCTGCCGGGCCGGAGAGCATGTCGCGCAGGAAAGCGCGGCGCTGGGTCAGGTCGGGGATCGCCTCCCGGACAGCCGCCTGGTTCCGCCTCAGGAGGGCGGCGACCTTGCCGGCCCCTTCGGGGATTCGGGTCTCGATGGCGTTGCGGATCAGGGCGGCGAGCAGCGGCGCCGAGCCGGCGGTGCCGACAGCGGCCACCACCTCGCCGCGGTCGACGAGGGCCGGGGTGTGAAAGTCCGACAGGGTCGGATGATCGACCACATTGACCAGCGCCCGCGCCGCCCGCGCCGCGCTCGCGGCCGCCTGCACGAACAGGTCGTCCCCGGCGATAAAGGCCAGGGTAGCCCCGCTGTAGGATCCAGGCAGGAAGGCCGCCGTTCCCTCGACCCGGACCAGGTTGGCCGGAGAGCCGTCGAACAGCCGCGCCTTGGCGTCCGCCGCATCGCCCGCGCCGGCGACGACTACCTTGCGCCCAGCCAGGGGGAAATAGGCGGGAAATACGTCCACTTGTGCTCCGTCAGCCCGCGCGGCAGTTGCTGTAGGGACCGCCGGGAAAACCCGACAGCGTGGCGGTGTCGCCCTTGCCCCAGATCTCGAAGTCGCCCGCGGAATAGCGTGCGCCTGAAGCGGACCTGGCGCCCGGCAGGGATTTCGTCACCCCGCCAGCCGTGACCTTCACCCGGTCGCCGGGCTGGTTCCAGGCGGCGGTGAATCCCTTGCCGCCGGCGCAGCTGTAACGCAGCGCGTCGCTGGTCGAGCCGGGGGCGGCCGCGACGGAGGCGCAGCCGGCCGCAACCACTGTCGTGACGCTCAAGGCGAGGGTGAGGCTCAGGCGCATGGCGCGCTCCGCTACTTGCCGGTCTTCAGATAGGCGATAATGGCGGCGCGCGCCTGCGGACTCGCCACCCGATTGAACATCTTGGTTCCGGGGGCGTAACCGGTCGGGTTGGTCAGGTAGGCGTCGAGCGCAGCATCGGTCCAGGTCCCGCCCTTTTTCGTCAGGCCCGGCGAGAAGCTGTAGCCGGGCGCGGAGGCCAGTTTGCGGCCGGCCACGCCCTTCAGGGTCGGTCCCGCCGCCGTGCTGGGGCCGCTGACGCTGTGACAGGATTTGCACTGGGCGTTGTAGAGGGCCGCGCCATCCCTGGCGGCGGCCGGGACGGCAAGAGAGGACAGGGCGAGGGCGGCGGCGAGGATCAGGCGCATGGCGGGACTCCGGCTTTGTGGGGCGAGGTTACCCCGCCTTGCGGCCCTGTGGAAACGCCGGACGACCCACTGCAGCCCCAGAAAAATTCGCTGGCCAGCCCCCGGCTTAACAACGTTAAGATGGAGATGATCGTGGAACCTCGACGTTTCGCGAAGGATCAGATGAGGCAGGCTCGCGAATGACGATCGCATTCGAACTGAACGGCAAGGCGGTGACAGTCACCGCCGAGGACGACACCCCGCTCCTGTGGGTCATCCGCGACGAGCTGGGCCTCACCGGCACCAAGTACGGCTGCGGCATCGCCCAGTGCGGCGCCTGCACGGTCCATGTGAACGGCCAGCCCGCACGATCGTGCTCGACGCCGGTCAGCGCCATGGCGGGCATGAAGATCACCACCATCGAAGGGCTGGGCGGGTATCATCCGGTCCAGCAGGCCTGGGTGAAGGCTGACGTGCCGCAATGCGGCTACTGCCAGTCCGGCCAGATCATGAGCGCGGCCGCCCTCCTGACCGAGAACAAGGCCCCCAGCGACGCCGACATCGACGCGGCCATGGCCGGGAACATCTGCCGGTGCGGCACCTACCCGCGTATCCGCGCGGCCATCAAGGACGCGGCCAGCATCGCCGCCGCCCTGCCGACCAAGGCGTGAGGAGACCGACCATGAACGCCCATTCCCCTGTCGCCAAAGCTGATCCGTCCCGCCGCGAGGTCCTGGTCGTCGGCGCCGTGGTCGCCGGCAGCAGCCTGCTGGTCGGCTGCTCCCTCGGCGACCTGATGAGCATCGGCTCGGAAGCCGAGTTCGGGGCCTTCGGACCCTTCATCAAGATCACCGACGACGGTCAGGTGACCGTCGTTTCCAAACATGTCGAGTTCGGGCAGGGCAGCCATGCGGGCCTGGCGGCGATCGTCGCCGAGGAGCTGGACGCTGACTGGAACCGCGTCCGCGTCGAGCAGGCTCCGGCGGTCGCCAAGGCTTACGCCAACACGGCCATGGGTGTTCAGGGCACCGGCGGCAGCACCGCCATCTCCAACAGCTGGACCCAGCTGCGCACCGCCGGCGCCGCCGCGCGGGCGATGTTCGTCGAGGCCGGCGCCAAGAAGTTCGGCGTTCCCGCCGGCCAGATCAGCGTCAAGGACAGCGTCGTCAGCGGGGGCGGCCAGAGCGCGACCTTCGCCGAGCTGCTGTTCGACGCCAGCAAGGTCAAGCCGCCCAAGGAACCGGTGCTGAAGGACCCCGCGACCTTCACCCTGATCGGTTCCGACCGGGTTCGCCGCAAGGACAGCCAGGTCAAGAGCGACGGCTCCGCCCGCTTCACCATCGACGTCAAGGAAGACGGCCTGCTGACCGCCGTGGTGGCCCATTCGCCGCGCTTTGGCGGCAAGGTGAAGAGCTTCGACGACACGGCGGCCCGCAAGGTCAAGGGCGTGGTCGATGTCGTCGAGATCCCGAGCGGCGTCGCCGTCGTGGCGACCGGGACCTGGGCGGCGCTGAAGGGCCGCGAGGCCCTCAAGGTGGAGTGGGACGACACAAAGGCCGAGACCCGGTCGTCGGACCAGATCCTGGCCGAATTCCGCGCCATCGCCGGGGGCAGGGGACCCGCCGACCTGAAATGGGCCGCTTTCGACTCCAAAGGCGACGCCGCGAGCGCGAAGGGCGAGGCGCTCGAGGCGACCTACGACTTCCCCTACCTGGCCCACGCCTCGATGGAGCCGATGAACTGCGTGGCCCTGGTCCAGGGCAACAACGCCACCCTGACCTTCGGATCGCAGTCGCCCACGGTCGACCAGCTGAATACGGCCAGGATCGTCGGCAACCTGCCTGGCGCGATCAAGATCGAGACAGTATTCGCCGGCGGCTCGTTCGGCCGCCGGGCCAACTTCCAGTCCGACTATGTCGTCGAGTGCGTCCACATCGCCAAGAAGGCAGGCAAGGGCAAGCCGGTGAAGCTGGTCTGGACCCGCGAGGACGACATGCGCGCCGGCTACTTCCGGCCCATCGTCCACCATGCGGTGAAGGTGACGGTCGACAAGGACGGCTATCCGGCGACCTGGACCCATCGCATCGTGACCCAGTCGCTGATGAAGGGCTCCCCGACCGGCGTGCCGGAGCTGGACGAGACCGCCGTCGAGGGAACCAAGGGCTCGCCCTATCTCAAGGCCACCCCGATCGTCGACGCCCAGGTGGCGCTGCCCGACGTCGGGGTTCCGGTGCTGTGGTGGCGGTCCGTGGGCGCGACCCACACGGCCCATGTCATGGAACACACCATCGACCAGCTGGCCCGCAAGGCCGGCAAGGATCCGGTCGAATATCGCCGCGTCCTGTTCACAAAGGCCGGCGCCAGGCGGCACCTGGCGGTTCTCGACCTGGCGGTGTCAAAGGCCGGACCGGTTCCGGCCGGGCAGTTCCGCGGCGTGGCCGTGCACGAGTCCTTCGGCTCGGTGGTCGCCCAGATCGCCGATGTCAGTCTGGTCGAGGGCGCCGATCCGAAGGTCAACCGCGTGGTCACCGCCATCGACTGCGGTACGGCCATCTCGCCCGACCAGATCGCGGCGCAGATGGAAGGCGGCACCTGCTACGGCCTGTCGGCGGCCCTCTACGGCGAGACGACGCTGAAGGACGGCATGGTCCAGGAAACCAACTTCGACACCTACCGCGTGCTGCGGCTGCCCGAGGCGCCGGTCGTCGAGACCCATATCCTGCCGTCGGGCAATCCGCCCAGCGGCGTGGGCGAACCTGGCACCCCGGTGATCACCGCCGCCCTGGCCAACGCCATGCTGGCGGCGGGCCAGCCGCCGGTGTCGAGGCTGCCGATCGTACGGGCGGTGGTGTAGCGCCGTTTCGAGGCTGTGGGTCTTTCGGCACGCGCTTCGCGCTGCTCAGGATGACGTGGTTGGGCGACCTTCTGAACCCATCGTCCTGCGCAGCAGGCGCGTCGAAGGACGCACGGCCTTTCCCTGGTCACCCGGCCTTCTCATCCACGTCGAACAGCACGCCCGGGTCATCGACCGGGACCAGCGCCAGGTCCGGACCGAGCGCGTCAAGCAGTTTGCCGGCGCCCCGGTCGCCGGTCTGGGCCTTGAGCACCGCGAAGAGCTTCGATCCGAACAGCACCGGATGGCCGCGCCGGTCGCCATGAACCGGCGCCGCCGCCCAGGCGCCGCCGGCCAGGGCGGCCGCCAGCTTCGCGGGCAGGTCGTGCGGGACCTTGGGCATATCACCCAGGAAGATGAAGGCCCCGGCGCAGTCGCGGGGCAGGCCCTCGACGCCGGCCCGCATCGAGGCGGCCATGCCCTCGGCGTGCCCGCGCGCGTGGATCATCCGTAGGCGCGGCGCCTGTCCGGTACGGCTGGCGAATCGGCTGGCCGCCTCCAGCACCCGGCCGTCCGCGCCCCAGACCACGTTGACTGTCCGGGCCGGCGAGGCGAAGGCGGCGGCCAGCGCCGCGTCGAGCAGCAATCCCTCCCCCCAGGGCGAGGTCAGCTTGCCGCCGCCGAACCGTTTCCCGGCCCCGGCGGCCAGAACAACGGCGTCGAGTGCTTCTACCCCTGTCGCCATCTCGCCCCCCGGCTTATTCTGGCCCTCAGATGACCCCGTATGACTCCAGCGCCGCGCCGACGCCAGCCGCCAGACACCCTCTGGTCGACGGCTTCGGGCGCACCGTCACCTACCTGCGGGTGTCGGTGACCGACCGCTGCGACCTGCGCTGCGTCTACTGCATGGCCGAGCACATGACCTTCCTGCCCAAGGCGGAGGTGCTGACGCTGGAGGAGCTGGACCGCGTCGCGAGCGCCTTCATCGGCCTGGGCGTGCGCAAGCTGCGGCTGACCGGTGGCGAGCCGCTCGTCCGCAAGGGCTTCATGAGCCTGGTCGAAGGACTTTCGCGCCACCTGCGTTCAGGCGCACTGGACGAGCTGACCCTGACCACCAACGGCACGCAACTGGCGCGGTTCGCCGGCGATCTGGCCCGCCATGGCGTCAAGCGGATCAATGTCTCGCTCGATACGCTCAATCCCGCCCTGTTCCGGACCCTGACCCGGGGCGGCGACGTGGCGGCGGTGATCGCCGGCATCGACGCGGCGCAGGCGGCGGGCATCGCGGTGAAGATCAACGCCGTGGCGCTCAGGCAAGACAACGCCGAGGAGATCCCGGCGCTGATCCAGTGGGCCCATGCGCGCGGCCTCGACATGACCCTGATCGAAACCATGCCGCTGGGCGAGGTCGAGGCCGACCGCACCGACCAGTATCTGTCCCTGGGCGAGGTGCGGCGCGACCTGGCCAGCTACTGGACCCTGACCGACCTGCCGCTGAACACCGGCGGCCCGGCGCGCTACGTGCGGGTCGAGGAGACCGGCGGGCGGTTAGGCTTCATCACCCCGCTCAGCCACAATTTCTGCGAGGCCTGCAATCGCGTGCGGCTGACCTGCACAGGAACCCTGCACACCTGCCTGGGCCGCGAGGACGCCAGCGACCTGCGCGCCGTGCTGCGCGCCGGAGCAGACGCCGCCGCGCTGGTCGAGGCAATCCGTCTCGCGGTCGGCGCCAAGCCGCAGGGCCATGATTTCCAGATCGCCCGGGAGGCCGCCCCCGCCACCCGACGCCACATGTCGACGACAGGCGGCTGAGATGGCCCGGGTGCTGCTGTTCGGCCGTCTCGCCGACATCGCCGGCTGGCGTGAGCGGACCATCGAGGGCGCCAGTCTCGCCGACCTCCGCGCGGCGCTCTCCGCCGACCCCGATCTCGCCGAGGCGCTGGCGGGCAAGGGTGTCCAGGTCGCGGTGGACAAGGTCATCGTCCGCGGCGAGGCCGGGCTGACCGCGACGTCCGAGGTCGCCTTCATGCCGCCCATGAGCGGCGGATGAGCGTCACCCTCCAGAGCGAGCCGTTCGAACCGGGCGCGCTGCTGACCGCCTTCAGCGCAGGGCGGGTCGAGACCGGCGCCGTGGTCAGCTTCACGGGTCTGGCGCGGGCCGAACAGGGCGGGACGGAGCTTCTTGAGCTGGAGGCCTACCCCGGCCTGACCGACGCCGAGATCACCAGGATCGCGCAGGAGGCCGCCGGGCGGTTCGGCCTGCAGGACTGGCTTGTCGTGCACCGCATCGGCCCCATCGCGCCGGGCGAGGCCATCGTCTTCGTGGCCACCGCCTCCGCGCATCGCCGCGAGGCCTTCGAGGCCTGCGACTATCTGATGGACTACCTCAAGAGCCGCGCGCCGTTCTGGAAGAAGAGCCATGGCCCGGACGGCGCCCGCTGGATCGAGCCGACCGACCGCGATAGGACCGACGTCGAACGCTGGGAGACACCATGACCATCACCATTGGCGGCAGGATCGACGAGACCCTGGCCGTGACGCCTGTCCGCGTGGCCGTGCTGACCGTGTCGGACACCCGCGACGAGGAGAGCGACACCTCCGGCCACCTTCTGGCCGGGCGGGTGACGTCGGCGGGGCACGAACTCGCCGACAAGCAGCTGGTTCCTGACGACGTCGACGCCATCCGCGCCCGGATCAACGCCTGGGTGGCGTCCGGAACCGTGGACGCCATCGTCACCACCGGCGGCACCGGCCTGACCGGCCGCGACGTGACGCCCGAGGCGGTGCGGCCGATGTTCGACAAGGAGATCGACGGATTCTCGGTGATCTTCCATCTGGTCAGCTACCAGACGGTGGGACTCTCGACCCTGCAGTCGCGGGCCCTGGCCGGGATCATCAAGGGCGTGTTCGTCTTCTGCCTGCCGGGCAGCAACGGCGCAGTGAAGGACGGCTGGGACAAGGTCATCGCCGCCCAGCTCGACAGTCGCCACCGGCCCTGCAACATGGTCGAGCTGATGCCCCGGTTGCTGGAAACGTGAGCAAGCTTACCCACATCGACGCCGAGGGCCGGGCGCGGATGGTCGATGTGACTGGCAAGCCCGACACGGTGCGCGAGGCGGTGGCCAGCGGCCTGGTGCGCATGGAGGCGGTGACCCGCGACCTGGCCCTGTCCGGCGATGCGAAGAAGGGCGATGTCCGCGCCACGGCCGAGATCGCCGGGGTGATGGCCGCCAAACAGACCTCCAGCCTTATCCCCCTCTGCCACCCGCTGGCCCTGTCGAAGGTGGAGGTGGCGGTTGAGCCGCACGCCAAGGGCCTCGCCGTCACGGCGCGGGTGAAGACCACCGGCCCGACCGGTGTGGAGATGGAGGCCCTGACCGCCGTCTCGGTTGCCTGCCTGACGATCTACGACATGCTCAAGGCCGCCGACAAAGCCATGGTTATCGACGCCGTCCGGCTGGAGACCAAGACCGGCGGCAAGTCGGGCGCCTGGGTCAGGCCCGCCTAGTTCTTTTCGCTGCTCCGGCGGGCCACGGCCAGCCCGACCAGCGCGACCGCCGCGGCGACCAGGGCGGCGGTGGCCGCGGGATGCTCGCGCGCTTCCTTGCCCGCCGCCTTGGCCAGCGCCTTGCCCTTGGTCTTGGCTTCGTCCGCCAGTTTCACCGCTGCGTCGGCGAGGTTGGCCGTGGTCTGGGAGAGCTCGTCGGAGACATCATCGCCCAGATGCTTGGAAAGCTTCTTGAGGCTGTGCATCACATCGTCCAGGACGTCGTCGATCTCGTGCCGCAGTTCTTTCGCAACAGATTTGGTCATGGGTATTCTCCATTTCTGGCGTTGATTGGGCGCTCGCCGGCAGGCGAACGCATTGACGCTGATCAACCCTTGCCGGCGATCATCGTCTTCAGCCGGGCGATGATCGCCTCGCGCGCGGCGTCGTCCGGCGCGGCCTCGAGCGCCCGGTTGAGGGCGATCATCAGGTCGGCGCGGTCATTGTGCCAGTCGAGCGTCGCCGCCCGCCCGGGGGCGATGCGATGGCCGCCGCCCTCGACGACCTCCGCGCCCTCCGGCACCAGGCGGTAGACGTCGTCGATCTGCGGCGCCTTCAGCTGGGCAGGTGCAAAGCCCGCCGTTTCCAGCCGGGTGCGCAGCCCCTCGACCGCCTCGGGCTCGCCGTGGGCCAGGAAGACCGATCCCGTCACCGGGCGGCGGTCCGAGGCCCAGGACACAAGCCCCCGGGCGTCGGCGTGACCGGAATAGACGTCCAGCATCCGGACCCGGGCCTTCACCCGGATCTCCTCGCCCTGGATGGTCACCCGGTCGGCGCCCTCGTGCAGCAGCCGGCCCAGCGTGCCGACAGCCTGGTAGCCGGTCAGCAGGACTGTCGCGTCCTTGCGCCAGAGCAGGCGCTTGAGGTGTCGGCGGATGCGGCCGGCGTCACACATGCCGCTGGCGGCCATGATCACATGCCAGCCGTCGAGGCGCTCGAGCGTGTCGCTGTCCCAGGGCTTGGGCAGGAAGCGCAGCCGCCCCGACGGGCGCACGCTGTCGAACGGGTTGCGGCCCAGGTCCGGGTTCCAGCCGCGGCTGAGGAAGACTTCCGTGGCCTCGATGGCCAGGGGCGAGTCGAGGAAGACATCGCCGGCCGGGGCCTCGCCGCTGTCCATCACGGCCATCAGGTCGGTCAGCAGTTCCTGAGTCCGCTCCACCGCGAAGGCCGGCAGAAGCAGCGGGCCGCCGGCGTCATGGGCGGCCCTGAGCTCCTCGGCCAGGGCCTGGCGGCGTCGCACAGGGTCAATCGGCGCACGCTCGCGGTCACCGTAGGTGGACTCCAGGATCAGATGGTCGATACCGGCCGGGGCCGCCGGCTCGGGTGTGAAGTCGCTGCCGCCCGGACCGAGGTCGCCGGAGAACAGCAGCCGTTGCGGTCGCTCGCCGCCGGTCAGATCGATGGTGACCGACGCGGCGCCGAGGATGTGGCCGGCCGGGGTCCAGAGGGCGGTGATATCCGGCGTGATCGTCTCAGGCACATCGAATTTCACCTTCCGGAACTGGGCCATCACGGCCTCGGCGTCCTTCTCGGTGTAGATCGGCTCGACCGGGCGGCGGCCCCGCTTTTCGTTGCGGCGGTTCAGGTGGCGGACCTCGGCCTCCTGGATGCCGCCGGCGTCGGCCAGCATGACGGCGCACAGGTCCCGGGTGGCGGCCGTAGCGTAAATCGGCCCGGTGAAGCCGGCTCTCATCAGCTTGGGCAGCAGGCCGGAATGGTCGATATGGGCGTGGGTCAGCAACACCGCGTCGATGTCGGCCGCGTTGAACGGGAAGGCCTCGTAGTTGAGCGCCTTGAGGGTCTTGGACCCCTGAAACATGCCGCAGTCGACGAGGACGCGGGATTCGCCGGCGCGGAGCTCCGCGCAGAAGCCGGTGACACAGCCCGCCGCGCCGTGAAAGGCCAGCGTCGGCGCGTGGCCGCCGTTCATTCGGAGGCCCGCAGGCGCGCCGCGCGCAGGTGATCCTGGATCGCGGCGACGGACTCGTCGAGCCTGTCGTGCGGGTCGGTGACCGTGACGCGCCTGGCGAGCGCCGTCGGCAGGGCCTTGCGCAGCACGCCTAGGGACCGAGGCGGCGCCATGACGGCGAGATGATCGAAGCGATGGTCTCGAACCACATGCTCAAGGTGATCGACCAGGTCCGTCAGGAACTGGCGTTCGCCCCTGTCGCGCGGCGGCTCGTGGCTGGCGTGGGTGGAGCCGCCGACGCGGGCGTGAACCGTCGCGCGCTGGGCGCCGCCCGGCTGTTCGAAGGGTGCGACGCCCTTCAGCCACTCTCCATGTTCATGCAGCGGCCCTGCGAGGCGCGCTTCCTCCAGCAGTCGCACCCGCCTACCGTCGGCCAGAATGACAAGCGTCCGTCCATCCTCGATCATGATCTGTCTCCCGTGGCCGCCATCGCGGTGCAAGACAGTCTGCGCCCGTCCTGGAAGCGGCAAACTGATCGAAATCAAACCCGCGCCGAGTCGGGCGCCGACAGACGGGCGAGCTAAGCCGGCGCGACGCCGCAGGCCGAACGCAGGGCGATGATCTCGCCCAGGGTCGCCACCGCGACCTCCCACGGCGCCTTGCCGCCCAGGTCCAGGCCGATGGGCGCGCGGAGGCGGGCAAGGTCGCGATCCGTCAGGCCGGCCGCCTTCAGTCGCTCCAGCCGCTCGGGCAGTCGGCGGCGCGCCCCGAGCAGGCCGACATAAGGCGCCGGCGAGGGGAGGGCGGCCATGAGGGCGGCGTGGTCCAGATCGATGTCATGGCCACAGATCGCCACCGCGCTCCAGGCGTCGAGGCCGAGGACGGCGAGCGCCTCGCCCGGGTCGTCGCGGCGGTAGGCGACGCCGGACAGCGGCGGCGGCGCCGAGGGTCCCCGCGGCCGGATCAAGGTGGTCTCCATGCCCGCCTGGGCGCCCAGAGCGGCGATGGCCATGGCGGTCGGGTCGCCGCCGAGCACCGCCAGCGTCCAGACCGGGTCCTGCCGCACGACCACGGCGCCGGGCCAGCCCGCCGCCTCGCCGTCGCCGCAGAGCCGTCGCCGGCCGTCGCTGATCCAGGCGGAGGGCCGCCGCGCGTCCATCCGCGCGAACAGCCCCGCCGCCGCCGGATCGCCGGGCGACACGCGCTCGACCAGGATCTCGATCCGCGCGCCGCAGAGCAGGCGGATGTCGGGCCAGGGACTACCGGCGCCGTAAACCAGCCGCCGGGGTTCACCGTCGGCAAGGCAGGCCGCCGCATGGCCCGCGACATCGGCCTCGACACAACCGCCCGACAGGAAGCCGGAGACGACGCCCTCGCCGAACACCATCTGCGTCCCGACCGGCCGGGGCCCGCCGCCGTCCAGCGCCGCGATGGTCGCCAGGGCCGCCGGGCGACCGGCCTCGAGCAGCCCGCGAAGCACCGGCCGCTGGTCGTCGCGGAGGCCGTAGTCCGGCCAGTCGGGAAGGCGTTCGAGCATGGCGGCAGATTAACCCCTGCGAAACGGTCTCGATACCGCTTCCTTAAGCATCTGGGGCGCATGGTTATCTTCGATTTCACCACGAAGCCGGGATCCCCCGATGGGCCGCGTCGCCTTCCTCGTTTCGCCTCCGGCCCCCCGTGGGGGACCGCGCCTGCGCGCCCAGGGCTGCCGCCTGTGGGACGCGGACGGGGCAGAGCGGCTGGATTTCGACATGGTCGGCGCCGCCGCCCTGCTGGGCCACGCCCACCCGGGCGTCGAGGCGGCCGTCGCCGACAACCGGGCAACCCTGCATGACGCCCAGGCGGCGCTCTCGGCCATGTTGCCCCGGGCGCCGCGCGTCAGGTTCACCGCTGACGAGGCCCAGGCCCTGCCGGCCGCCATCGATGCCGCGCGGCGGGCGACCGGTCGCCACCGGGCGGCCGTCTGGGAGTCCGGCGCGGGCGTGTTCGGCGGCGCCGGCGATGTCGCCGCCATCATTGTCGACCCGCTTGGCGCCTCGCCGGCAGATCTGATCACCGCCCGGCGGGACGCCGACGCCTGCGGTTCGGTGCTGATCTTCGACGAGGGCCTGTCAGGCTTCCGGACGCATGAGCGCGGGGCCCAGGGGCTGTCCGGCGTTGCTCCGGACCTTGCCGTGTTCGGCGCCCAGATCGCCAACGGCCGTCCGCTCGGCGCCGTGGCCGGGCGTCCGGACCTGATCGCCGCCCTTGACGAGAATGACCTCCCGCCGCCCCGTCCGGACGCCATCGCCGCGGCGACCGCGACCCTGACCCTGCTGGCCAGGACGCCCGTCGCGGCGCGCATCGGCGTCCTGGGCGCGGAGCTGCAGGCCGAGGTCGCACGCCTCGCCGATACCTGTACGGCCGGCCGCAGCTTCGCGCTGGCCGGGGATCCGTCACTGCCGACGCCGCTGTTCGGCGCGCCCTGGCTGGAAGGCCTGTGGCTGCGCGAGATGGCCGCCCGCGGCCTGAACGTGGTCGGCCCACATGCTCTCAGCGCCGCGCACGGGGAGGCGGAGCTCGCCCGCCTGATCGCGGCCTATGTCCGTATCCTGCCGATGATGGTCGATGAAGTCCGCCCGCGCACGTCCGCGGATCGCGGCCTCTTCCTCCTGTCGGTCTGTCCAGAAGGACTCGCATGACGCCTGTACTGTCCAAGCTCGGTCTGGGGTCGTCCCAGTTCGTGCCCGGAGGCTCGACGCCGCCGCGCGGCCGCTCGCCCGAGGCCGAGGCGCGGGAGATCCTGACCATCGCCGGGCGGTCGGGTCTGGGCGTGTTCGACGCGTCCGGGTCCTGGGGCAGGGCCGAAACCCTGCTCGGCGACCTGATGCCGCGACCGGTTCCGTTCCGGGTGGTCATCGGTTCGGTGCGTCCCGACCGCGGCCCCGACTTCGTCGAGGGCGAGGCCCGCGCCAGCCTGGCGCGCCTGGCGATCGAGCGCGCCGACGCGATTGTCGTGCCTATGGTCTCCGACCTGTTCGGTCCCCAAGGCGAAGCCATGTGGACCCGGCTGCGCCAGATGAAGGACGCCGGGCTGTTCAAGCGGATCGGCATCGCCGTTCACGCCTCGGACGATCCTGTCGGCGTCGCCCGCCGCTTCCGCCCCGACCTGATCCAGGCCCCGGGCTCGCTGCTCGACCAGCGGATGCTCGCCGACGGCACGCTGGAGCGGATCGCAGGCATGGGCATCGAGGTGCAGCTGCGCTCGATCTTCCTGAACGGCCTGCTGTTCCTGCCGATCGACCGAATCCCGGGCCAGCTCAAGAGCGCCACGCGCGGTCTGTCGAAGGTGCGCCGCATGATCGCCGAGGGCCGCAGCGATCCGCTGCAGGCCGCGCTTGGGTTCGCGCTGTCGCGTCCGGAGGCCAGCACCGTGCTGGTCAACGTCCATTCCGCCGCCGAGCTGTCCGCGGTCATCGCCGCCGCCTCCAGCCCGCCGCCCGATCTCGACTGGAACGAGATGGCCCTCGATGACGAGGTGGTTCTCGACCCCCGCAGGTGGGCCGCCGCCTAAGGCGCGCGCGGTCCGGCCAAGGCTCAGAAGGAGCAGCGCCATGATCCTCACCATCATCCAGGCCCGGATGGGTTCCAAGCGGCTCCCCGGCAAGGCGCTCGCCTCGCTGCATGGCCAGCCACTGATCTGGCGCCAGCTCGAGCGCCTTCGGGCAGGTCGCTGCCCGACCAGGGTCGTCGTGGCCACCAGCCGCGAAGCCGCCGACGACGCCCTGGCCGCCTGGCTGGTGTCCAAGGGTCAGACCGTGTTCCGCGGTGCCCCGACCGACCTGCTCGACCGTTTCGCTCGCTGCGCCGCCTCGGCCGGCCCGGTCAGCCATGTCGTGCGGATCAAGGGCGACCAGCCCTTTGTCGACAGCCGCATCGTCGACGAGGCCATCCGCCTGGCGCTGGCCAGCGGCGCCGACTATGTCTCCAACCGCGAACCGGCCAGCTACCCTTTGGGACTGGAGGTTGAGGTGATCACGGCGAAGGCGGTGCGAGAAGCCGCCGCCGATCCGCGTGAGAACCTGGCCCGGGTGTCGCCGACGGCGGCCATCCGCGCTCAACCCGACCGCTTCAGCCAGGCCGCCTTTCGCTGTGCACAGGACCACGCGCGCCTCGACTGGCGCGTCAAGACCGCCGCCGACCTCGGCTTCGCCCGGTCAGTCTACGCGGCGCTCTATCCTTCAGACCCGCAGTTCGGCATGGGCGACGTGCTCGACCTGGTCGGCGGCGGCGTAGATCTCGGACGATACGCAGCTTAGGGCTGCAGGGCCCTTGATCCATGGACGGCCTTGCGTGCTTCGACACGCGACCTGCGGTCGCTGCTCAGCATGACGTGGGCGGGTAGCCTTCAATCGACGTCATCCTGAGCAGCCCGCGCAGCGGGCGTGTCGAAGGACGCACAACACAGTCGGTATTCCTGGCCGGCCCGAACAGGTCGGACCATGACGTGTGGTGCGAGGTCTAGCGGCCCCAGACCTGGAACGGATCCACGAACGGCTTGCCCAGCGCCTCGGCCACGGCCGGGTGGGTCAGTTCGCCCTTCACGACGTTCAGACCCTTCGCCAGATGCGGGTCGCGCTCCAGCGCCTTGAGACCGTGGTCGGCCAGCGCCAGACCGAACGGCAGGGTGGCGTTGCCCAGCGCCTCGGACGAGGTGCGCGGCGCGGCGCCGGGCATGTTGGCCACGCAGTAGTGGACGACGCCGTCGACGACATAGGTCGGCTCGGCGTGGGTGGTCGGATGGCTGGTCTCGAAACAGCCGCCCTGGTCGATCGAGACGTCGACCAGCACCGAGCCCGGCTTCATGCGCTTCAGATGCTCGCGCTTGACCAGCTTGGGCGCGGCGGCCCCGGCGGTCAGGACGGCGCCGATGACCACGTCGGCCTTGAGGATCTCGTCCTCGACGGCGTCCAGGGTCGAGTAGCGGGTCAGGACGCGGCCCATGAAGATGTCGTCCAGCTCGCGCATGCGCGGGATCGACCGCTCCAGCACCACGACCTCGGCGTTCAGACCCATGGCCATGCGGGCGGCGTTCATGCCGACCACGCCGCCGCCCAGCACCGCCACGCGGGCCGGCGGCACGCCGGGCACGCCGCAGAGCAGAAGCCCCATCCCGCCGTTGTGCTTGAGCAGGGTCTCGGCGGCCGAGAAGACGGCGATCCGGCCGGCGACTTCGGACATGGGCGCCAGAAGCGGCAGGCCGCCCCGGGCGTCGGTGACGGTCTCATAGGCGATGGCCGCGCAGCCGGACGCCAGAAGGCCCTCGGTCTGGGCGGGATCAGGCGCCAGATGCAGGTAGGTGAACAGGATGTGCCGAGGCTCGAGCTTCTCCCACTCGACCTTCTGCGGCTCCTTGACCTTGATGATCATCTCGGAAGCCTGGAACACTTCCATGGCGTCGACGGCGATCTTCGCGCCGGCCCGGCGGAAGGCCTCGTCGTTGAAGCCGGCGCCCAGGCCGGCGCCCGTCTCGACGAGCACGTCATGGCCGCGGGCCACGTATTCCCGGACCGCCGTCGGGGTCAGCCCGACCCGGTGCTCGCCCGGTTTGATCTCCGCAGGAACTCCTACGCGCATGGTCGTTTCCCTCTGGCGGTTGTTTGGCGGGGGAATGTCCCGCCGCTCACGTTAGGTCAAGCACGATCTTGCCACAACTCGCTCGTCAGGTGAGTTCGCAGAGCGCGGATTGACCGCTCCGGGGGGTTGGGCTCACATCGTTAACCACAACGCACTGTCCGGGGAGTGGGGCCATGGCGCCGTCTGACGAAACGCCGAACGATCCGGCCCAGGAGCCGCTCGCGCTCAGGTCAGAGCCGTCGAAGCCGGCCCCGTTCTGGCACGGCTGGAAGAATCCCGTGGTGGTGGCCGCGGCGGCGGCCCTGGCCCTGGGCTTCGGTGGCGGCTACGTGGTCGCGACGGTCGCGCCGGGCCTGATGTCGGGCGGATCCGACGGCCCCGGCGGATCAACCGTCTCCGAACCCAACATCAAGGCCGCGTCCTGGTCGCTATTCGGCAAGCCCCGGGCGGCCGGCGCGCCCCGGCGCGGCGTTCCACGTCCCGAGGGCTTCGCCGTCTGGAAGACCCGGCTGGACACCAGCCGGGCCGAGCCACTGGCCTGTATCGAGATGAGCAAGCCGCTCGACCCGTCGAAGTCGTACGCCGACTTTGTGCTGATTTCGCCGGACATCGGCGGGACCCCGGCGGTCAGCGTCAATTCGAAGAACAAGGCCGAGCTCTGCATCGGCGGCCTCGGTCTGACCGAGCGCCGCGTGACCCTGCTGAAGGGCCTGCCGGGCGCCGGGAACCAGACCGTGGCCGCCAACGCCGACGTCGACTTCACCTTCGGCGAAAAGTCCCCCTACGTCGGCTTCGCCGGCGACGGCGTGATCCTGCCGCGCGAGGACAGCGACGGCGTCGGCATCGAGACGGTCAATGTCTCGCGGCTGGCCATCGAGGTCTGGCGCGTCTCCGACCGCAATCTGGTCCGCAAGTCGATCAGCGCGCCTGAGGCGACCGGCGAGGGCCAGTGGCCCGGCGACTACGGCGACGACAGCCCCGATGACGAGGGCCGCGTGGTCTGGAAGGGCGAGGTCGCCGTTCGCGGCGGCCAGGGGGAGCGCGCCACCACGGTCTTCCCGCTGGGCGCGGTGCTCAGGGACATGGCGCCGGGCGGTTATGTCATCAAGGCGCGCGACGCTTCGGCCGGCGTCAAGACCGACGACGACGAAGGGGTCCAGCCGGCCCAGGCGCGGCGCTGGATCATGTTCACCGACATGGCGCTGATCGGCTACGACGGCGCCGAATCCCTCGACATCGTCGTGCGCTCGCTGAAGAGCGCCAAGGTCCAGTCCGGCGTCCGGGTGGCGCTGGTCGCCAGCAACGGCGAGGATCTGGCCGAGGCGAAGTCCGACGGCTCCGGCCGCGTGCGCTTCCTGCGGCCGCTGCTCGAGGGCGAGGGCTCCATGCGGCCCAAGATGGTCATGGCCTATGGCCCGCAGGGCGACCTTGCGGTGCTCGACCTCGACCGCTCGCCGGTCGACCTGAGCAAGCAGGGCATGGGCGGCCGCAACGCACCGGGCGAGGCCGGCGACGACACCGGCGGCCGAACGGTCGGGAGCGCCATCGACGGCTACCTCTACGCCGACCGCGGCATCTATCGTCCCGGAGAGAATGTCCACCTCGCCGCACTCGTCCGCGACCGCCAGTCGAAGGCCGTCAAGGATCGCAAGGGCGTCATCATCGTCCGCCGGCCGTCGGGGGTGGAATTCAAACGCATCGCCTTCGACCGCGCGCCGAACGGGGCGGTGACGGCCGACCTGAACCTTCCGAAGAGCGCGCCGCGCGGCCGCTGGAAGGCCAGTTTGGAGATCGAGGGGATCAAGACCCCGGTCGGCGAGCTGTCGTTCTCGGTCGAGGACTTTGCGCCCCAGCGGCTGGCTGTCGACACCGACGGCCGGGAAAAGGATCCCGTCGCCGCCGGCGAAACCCGCCAGGTGACCGTCAACGCCCGCTTCCTCTATGGCGCCGCGGGCGCCGGCCTGCAGACCCAGGGCGAGGCCCGGATCATGGCTGACGCCAACCCCTTCCCGGCCTTCAAGGGCTATGAATGGGGCGACCAGCAGACCGCCTTCGATGAGAAGTTCATCGAGCTGGGCCAGAGCGTCACCGACGGCGATGGCCGCGCGGTGCTCAGCGTGCCGACCGGCGATATCGGCGATGTCAGCGCGCCGCTGAAGGCCACGGTCACCGCCTCGGTGTTCGAGCCCGGCGGACGCCCGGTGCGCGAGAGCCTGTTCCTGAAGGTCCGCACCCGACCCGTCTATCTGGGCGTCAAGGTCGAGCAGGGCGACGCCTCCGGCGGCGAGGCCGCGCCGGTGACACTGGACGTCATCGCCGTCGACGCGCTCGGCAAGAGGATCGCTGCGCCGGGAACGACCTATACGCTCATCGCCGAGAACTGGGATTACGACTGGTTCCAGCAGGATGGCCGCTGGCAGTGGCGTCGGACCAGCCGTGACGTGGTGGTCGACAAGAAGACCATCAGCGTCGGGGCCAGAGCCCCCGCCCGCATCGTCCGGCGTCTCGGCTGGGGCGACTATCGCCTTGTGGTCGAGGGCCCCGGCGGTGCGAAAAGCGTCATTCGCTTCGCCGCCGGCTGGGGCGCCCCCGCCAAGGACGCCGAGGCCCCCGACATCGTTCGTGTCAGCGCCGGGACCAGGACCCATGCCCAGGGCGATTCCGTCACCCTGACCATCAAGGCCCCCTACGCCGGCGAGGCCCAGGTGGCGGTGGCCACCGACCGGGTCGTGGACTTCAAGACCTTCAGCGTCGGACCCAACGGCGGCTCGGTGACCCTCAAGACCGACGCAGCCTGGGGCGGCGGCGCCTATGTCCTGGTCAGCGTGATCCAGCCGCGTGACCCGTCGGCGACGCCCAAGCCGCGTCGGGCGCTGGGCCTCCTCTACGTCCCGCTGGACCCCAAGGGTCGCAAGCTGGAGGTCGATATCGACACGCCGGCCAAGCTGAACAGCCGTCAGCAGATCGAGGTGCCGTTGGCCGTGAAGGGCCTGGGCATAGGCCAACGGGCGCGGGTCACCGTGGCCGCCGTCGACGAAGGCATTCTGCGCCTGACCAAGTTCGACTCGCCCGATCCGGCAAAGTGGTACTTCGGCAAGCGGGCCCTGACCCTCGACTATCGTGATGACTACGGCCGCCTGCTCGACCCCAACCTGGGCGCACCGGCAAACGTCAACTTCGGCTCCGACCAGCTGGGCGGCGAGGGTTTGACCGTCACCCCGATCAAGTCGGTGGCCCTGTGGTCCGGCGTGGTCGAGACCGGCCTGGACGGCAAGGCGCGGATCAAGCTGCCGGCCGCCGAGTTCAACGGCGAGCTGCGCATCATGGCCGTGGCCTGGACCGACGAGGCCGTCGGTTCGGGCAGCAAGGCGATGACCGTCCGCGAGGCGGTGATCGCCGACCTCAACCTGCCGCGCTTCCTGGCGCCGGGCGACCGGCCGGTGGCGACGCTGGAACTGCACAACGTCGAGGGCGCGGCCGGCGGCTATACCGCCGAAACCAGCTCCTCGGGCGGCGTGCAGATGGTGTTCCGCAAGGTCTTCCAGATGATCCTCGGCCAGAGGATCGCCGAGCGGATTCCGTTCCTCGCGCCGACCGTGTCCGGCATCGGCAAGGTCGGGTTCAAGGTCAGCGGCCCGGGCGGCTTCGCCACGGCCAAGGACTATCCGATCCAGACCCGGCTCGGCTGGAGTCCGATCACCCGGACGTATACGGAGCTTCAGCAGCCGGGCGAAGCCTACACGCCGCCGGCACAGCTGCTGGCGGGCCTGGCGGCGGGCGATGTGTCCATGAACGTCAGCTACTCGCCGTTCCGCGGCTTCGACCCCGGCCCGATCGCCATGTCGCTGTCGCGCTATCCGTACGGCTGCACCGAACAGGTGATCAGCGTCGCCTATCCGCTGCTCTACGCCAGCCAGCTGGCGCCCGACCCGAAGAAGCGCACCAGCTCGGCGGCGCTGAACGACGCGGTCGGACGGCTGCTGGATCGCCAGACCCTCGACGGGGCCTTCGGCCTGTGGCGGGTCGGCGACGGCGAGGCGGACGCCTGGCTTGGCGCCTATGTCACCGACTTCCTTTGGGAGGCGAAGGCGCGCGGCGCGCCGGTGCCGGACCAGGCCATGGACCGGGCCCTGGGCGCCATGCGCCAGATCAGCCGTCCCGACGGTTGGGCGAACGTGTCCTACCGCATGGAGTATCCGGAGTGGTGGGGCCGCAGCGCCGACGACAGCAAGCGGGCGACGCAGCGCATGCGCTCGCGCGCCTCGGCCTACGCCCTCTACGTCCTGGCCAAGGCCGGGCGGGGCGATCTGGCCCGGCTGCGCTGGTGGCACGATGTGCAGATGAAGAACGACGACTCGCCGCTGGCCCGGGCGCAGGTGGGGGCGGGTCTCGCCCTGATGGGCGACCGGTCGCGGGCGCGGTCAGCCTTCCGAAAGGCCGTGTCCAGCATCGGCTACCGCGAGGAGAGCGACTGGTACCAGAGCCAGCTGCGCGACACCGCCGCGATCATCGCCCTGGCCTATGAAGCGGGTGAGCCGGGCGTCGCCCGCGACCTGCAGAAGCGGCTGGAGAACGCGGTCAAGGATCCCGACGCGCTGAACACCCAGGAGCAGGCGCGCCTGCTGCAGGCGGCCTTCTACATGCTGAAGGAAGCCGGGGCGATCCGGGTGGACGCGACCGGCGTCACCGCCGCCCCGACCGCCGGCCAGACCCGCTGGATCGTCGGCCGGCTGGCAGACGCGAAGTTCATCAACCGCGGCAAGGCCCTGTGGCGTACGGTGACGGTGCGCGGCACGACCGTGGCCTCGCCCGGCGCCGAGTCGAACGGCGTCTCGGTCGGCAAGCGGTTCTTCAGCATGACCGGAGCCGGCGTCGATCCGACGGGTCTTCGCCAGGGCGATCGCGTCATCGTGCTGGTTTCGGGCCGCTCGGGCCAGGGCCGGACCGTGCCGCTGGTCATCGATGACGCCCTGCCCGCCGGCTGGGAGATCGAGACCACCCTCAGCCCCGAGGATGCGAAGGACGGTCCGTTCAGGTTCCTCGGCGAGCTGACCGGCGTGGACGTGCAGGAGGCGCGCGATGATCGCTACATCGCCGCCGTCGATCTGGCGGGGAACCGTCCGTTCGCGGTGGCCTATGTGGCGCGGGCGGTGACGCCCGGCGACTTCTTCCTGCCGGCGCCGGAGGTGCGGGACATGTACCGGCCCAGTGTCAACGGACGCGGCGGGTCAGGGCGGACGGTCATCGCGGCGGGGAGCTAACCTCACCGCGTGCGCCGATTCGTTCTGGGTCTGATCGCCTTCCTGGCGCTGCAGGTCGTCGTCCTGGCGGTCGACGCCCTGCTGCCGCCTGACCTGTCGCGGGGAGAGCGGTCATCGCCCGTGACCCAGGACCGGCGTGGCCAGTGGCTGCGCGCCCTGCCGGTAGAGGACGGCCGCTGGCGCATCCGCGCCGATCTGGCGCGCACCGATCCCAGCTTCATCAGACGACTGATCGCCATCGAGGACCAGCGCTTCTTCCGCCACGCCGGCGTCGATCCCCGGGCCGTATTCCGGGCCGGCGGCACGGCGGTGGCGCGCGGGCGGGTGGTGTCAGGGGCCTCGACCCTGACCATGCAGACGGCCCGGCTGCTGGAGCCCCGTCCGCGCAACCTTGGCGCCAAGCTGATCGAGATGGTCCGGGCGGTGCAGATCGAGGCGCGGCTGAGCAAGCGCGAGGTGCTGTCTCTTTACCTGACCCTGGCCCCCTATGGCGGCAACCTGGAGGGGGTGCGCGCCGCCAGCCTGAGCTGGTTCGGCCATGAGCCGGAGAGCCTTACCCTGGGCGAGCAGGCGCTGCTGATCGCCCTGCCGCAGGCGCCGGAAGCGCGGCGACCCGACCGGCGCCCGGCGGCGGCGCGGGCAGCGCGGGACCTGGTCCTCGACCGCATGGCCGCGGCGGGCCTGGCGTCCGCCGCCGAAGCCGAGGAAGCCAAGGCCGACCCCATGCCGGCGCGCGGCCGGTTCCCGGCCCTGGCCTGGCACGCCGCGGGTGAGCTGGCGCGCAGGGTGCCGGCCGCCCAGGCGACGGTTGTCTCGACGATCGACGCAGGCCTGCAGACCCGGCTGGAACCGATCGCCGCCGCCTACGCCCGATCCCAGGGCCTGGACGCCACGGCCGCCATCCTGGTTGTCGAGATCGAGGGACGGGCCGTGCGCGCCGCCGTCGGCTCTGGGGGGCTCGACCGGCCCGGCGGCTGGATCGACATGACCACCGCCCTTCGCTCGCCCGGCTCGGCCCTGAAGCCCTTCGTCTACGCCTTCGCCTTCGATGACGGCGTGGCCGCGCCGGACACCGAGATCCAGGACGTGGCCACCCGGTTCGCCGACTACCAGCCGGAGAATTTCGACCGCACCTTCCGGGGCAAGGTCACCGCCCGCGAGGCGCTGTCGCATTCGCTCAACGTGCCGGCGGTGGCCATGATGGAGAAGATCGGCCCGGCCAACTTCCTCGCCCGCATGCAGGCTGTCGATGTGCGGCTGGTGCGGTCGAAGGCGGAAACCCGGGCGCCCGGGCTGGCCCTGGCCCTGGGCGGCGAGGGCGTCACCCTGCGCGACCTCGCCGTTCTCTACTGCGCGCTCGGCGACGGCGGCCTGGCCAAGCCGCTGGCCTGGACCGAGGTCGAGGCGGAGAAGCGCGCCCGGTCGCGGGGAACGCGGCTGGTCCGGCCCGAGGCGGCGCAGCAGGTCCTCGACATCCTGCGCGAGGCGCCGGCTCCCAAGGGCCGCATGCCCACGGCCCTGACCCGGGGCGGCCCGGGCATGGCCTACAAGACCGGCACATCCTACGGCTTCCGCGACGCGGTCGCAGCGGGGGTGGTCGGGGGCTACGTTGTCATCGTCTGGACCGGACGGGCGGACGGCGGGGCGCGCGGCGGGCTGACCGGCCGCGAGGCGGCGCTGCCGATGCTGTTCGACGCCGCCGACGTCCTCTCCGCGCCGTCCTCGGCCGCGCCGGTCATAGCGCCGCGCGCCGCGCCCGGCGCCCTGGCGACCCTGGATCGAACAGCGCGCGGACCCGGCGTCATCTTCCCGCCGGATGGCGCCACCGTCCAGGTCGAGGCGCTGGGTCCCCGCGCCCGCGGGCTGGTTCTGGCCGCGTCGGGCGACGGGCTGCGCTGGTATGTCGACGGCGCGCCTGTGGCCACCGATCCGGTCAGTAGGCGGACGATATGGCGGCCCGACGCGCCGGGGTTCTACGAGGTCACCGTCATCGACGACCTGGACCGGTCCGCCCGGTCGCGCGTCAGGATCCGGAACTGAATCCGGCCAGATCCTCGTACTCGGTGGGGTTGGTGACCGTCACGTTGAGGTCGTTCACCAGGCCGTTCGACAGCCGATAGACCCATCCGTGAACGGACAGACTCTGGCCCCGTGCCCAGGCGTCCTGCACGAAGACGTCAGCGGCGACATTCTGGACCTGGCGAATGACATTGAGTTCGCACAGCCGGTCCCAGCGCTCGTGCTCGTCCAGGGCGTCCAGCACATCGCGGTTGGCGCTGTAGATCTCGCGAATCGGGTGCAGCCAGTGGTCGACCAGACCCCGTCGCTTGCCGTCGACCGCAGCCCGCACGCCGCCGCATCCGTAGTGGCCGACGACCATCACATGCTTGACCTTGATCACGTCGACGGCGAACTGCAGCACGCTGAGGTAGTTCGCGTCCTGCGGCGGCGCCAGATTGGCGACATTGCGGTGGACGAAGAGCTCGCCGGGATCGAGGCCGACGATCTCGTTGGCCGGAACACGGCTGTCGGCGCAGCCGATCCACAGGTACTCCGGACTCTGCTGGTTCTCGAGCCGCTTGAAGAAGTCCGGGTCTATCTGGGTCTTCTTCGCGGACCAGGCGCGGTTGTTGGCCTTCAGGTCGTCGAGCATCGGCATTCTAGGATATCGCGTCAGGCTGAAGGTTGGGGTGGGCGGCGGCGATCGCGGGGTGCTCCCCGGCCCGGGCGGCGGCGGCGGCGATGGCCGGGAAGCGGGTCAGGTCCACCGCGAACCGGGCGGCGTTGTAGACCTGCGGCACGAGACAGGCGTCGGCCAGGGTGGGTGCGTCGCCAAACGCATAGCCGGCGCCATGGCGGGCGATCATCGGCTCCAGCGCCGTGAACCCCTCGCTGATCCAGCGCCGGGCCCAGCTGTTGCGCGCCGGCTCCTCGACCCCCAGGCCGGCCAGCGCCTTCAGGATGCGCAGGTTGTTCACCGGGTGGATATCGCAGGCGACGATAAACGCCATGGCCCGCACCACCTGCCGGTCGAAGGCGTCGGCCGGTAGAAGGGCCGGACCGGGCTGGGTCTCTTCGAGCCACTCGAGGATCGACAGCGACTGGGTCAGGACCCTGCCGTCCTCCAGCACCAGCGAGGGCACCAGATCCTGGGCGTTGACCGCGTGGTAGGCTTCGCTCTTCTGCTGGCCCGCGACAAGGTCGACCGGGGCCACCTCGTAGGCGACGCCCTTCAGGTTCAGGCCGATGCGGACGCGGTACGGCGCCGAGGCGCGCCAGGCGCTGTGCAGCTTGAGAACCATCAGGCGACCTTGAAGGCTATCGTTCCGACGCCCTCGACCTCGCCGCTCACCGCGTCGCCGCGTTGCAGGGCCGCGACGCCCTCGGGCGTGCCCGTATAGATCAGGTCGCCGGGCTCCAGGGTCCAGAGCTTGCCGGCCTCGACGATGATCTCCTCGACCGACCAGATCATGTCGGCGACCCGCGCCTGCTGGCGAATTGCGCCGTTGACCGACAGGGCGATGCGGCCCTGCGGGATGGTCCCGTCGAAGGGCCGGATGGCGCTGATCGGGGCGCTGGCGTCGAAGCCCTTGGCCGCGTCCCAGGGCTGGCCCTTGGCTTTGAAACCGTTTTGCAGGTCGCGACGGGTCAGGTCGACGCCGACCGCGAAGCCGAAGATCGATCCGCCTTCGCCAAGGGCGACCACCAGTTCGATCTCGTGATGCAGGTCGCTGGTCGCGGTCGGGTAGGGCGCGTCGGCGCCGGGCGGTACGACGGCGTCGGCCGGTTTGGAGAAGAAGAACGGCGGGTCGCGGTCGTCGCCGCCCATCTCGCGCCGGTGGGCGGCGTAGTTGCGGCCGACACACAGAATGCGGCGAACGGGAAACGGTCGGTCCGATCCCTCTACGGGGACGACCGGTTGCGGGCGGATCGATACGGCGTAGGTCATGGCGCGTTTCCTAAATCGTTTGGGGGCGGTTGGAAACGGCGGGTGTATTCTCCGGTCACGCCCCGTTTCCCGGGTTCAACCGCTCATCAAGGACACCGGTGTCGTTCTGAAGGCCCAACGCGCACTGTCACCGGCCCCGTTGTGGAGGGCGGAGCGACCGGATGGGCGCGGGGCAGGGCATGGGCTTCGGGGACGTGAAGGTTCCCGCGACGTTGCCCGTGTTTTCGCGGCGCTCGTCCCAGCCCCGCCGCGGGGCCGGTCAGATCGGGTCGAACTCGCTGACGAGGTGGCCCGGCGCGACTTCCAAGAGCTGGGGGATATAGACCGGCGCCGCCTTGTCCGCCGACAGCCGGGACGGCAGGAATCGCAACCCGGCGCGCGGGTCCAGCGGCGAGGGCGGCTCGCCCGTCAGCTTAACCCGAACGCGATTGCGCTCGATCGCAGGATCGGGGATGGGCGCGGCCGACAGCAGGGCGCGGGTGTAGGGATGCGTCGGGTTCTCGTAGAGCTGCTCGCGGCTGGCCAGCTCCATCACCCGGCCCATGTAGAGCACCAGTACGCGGTGGCTGATCTCGCGGACCACGGCCAGGTCGTGGCTGATGAACATCATCGCCATGCCCAGCTCCTTCTGAAGATGGATCAGCAGGTCGATGATCTGGGCCCGGATGGTCACGTCCAGGGCGCTGACCGCCTCGTCGCAGATCACCAGCTTCGGCTGCAGGATCATCGCCCGTGCGATCCCAACGCGCTGGTTCTGGCCGCCGCTCAGCTCGTGCGGATAGCGGTTGATCAGGGTCGGCGACAGGCCGCAGCGCTCCATCATCGCCGCCGCCGCAGCCTCGCGCTCGCGACGCTTCAGGCCGGGGCTGAACACCTGCAGCGGCTCGGCGATGGAATCGCCCACCGTCATGCGCGGATCCAGGCTGGCCAGCGGATCCTGGAAGACGATCTGCAGATCCTTGCGCGCGACGCGCAGGGTTTCGCGATCGGCGTGGGTGATGTCGCGGCCCAGAACCGTGACCGTCCCGCCCAGCTCGCCGCCGCCCGGCGGCAGCAGGTTGAGCACCGCCCGGGCCAGGGTGGACTTGCCGCTGCCGCTTTCTCCGACCACGCCCAAGGTCTCGCCCTGGCGGACGGTGAAGTTGACGCCGTCCACGGCGCGCAGCGGAACCTTGCGGCCCAAAACGCCCGTGTTGATGTCGAACCACACCTTCACGTCCCGGCCCTCGACCACCACCGGGGCCCCGGCCGGGGCAGGGTCGATGGTCGGACGGCCGCCGCGGTCGTCGCGATCCAGCCGCGGAATCGCCTCGAGAAGGGCGCGCGTGTAGTCGGTCTTCGGCGCAGCGAAGACCTGCTCCACCGGCCCGGCTTCCACGTAGGCGCCGTCCTTCATCACGCAGACGCGGTCGGCCAGGCGGGCGATGACGCCCATGTCGTGGGTGATCAGCACCATGGCCGCGCCGGTCTCGCGGAGCAGTTCGGCCATCAGATCCAGGATCTCGGCCTGCACGGTGACATCCAGGGCGGTGGTTGGCTCGTCGGCGATCAGCAGGCGAGGACCACAGGCCATGGCCCCGGCGATCATCACCCGCTGGCGCATGCCGCCGCTCAGCTCGTGCGGATACTGGTCCATACGCCGCTCGGCCTCGGGAATCCGCACCCGCTTGAGCCAGTCCAGGGCGCGGTCCCGGGCCGCCTTCCGCGACAGGCCCAGGTGCAGCCGCAGCGGCTCGGCGATCTGCTCGCCTATCTTGACGTGCGGCGTCAGGGCGGTGAGCGGGTCCTGGAAAATCATCGTCATCTTCGAGCCGCGCAGGCGATTGAGCTCGGCGGGCTTGAGGCCGATCAGCTCCTGGCCCTCGAACCGGGCCGAGCCGGTGGCCGTCCCGTTGCCGGCCAGCAGACCCATGATGGTCATGAAGGTCTGGCTCTTGCCGCTGCCACTCTCACCCACGACGCCAAGGCATTCGCCGGCCTTGACCGTCAGGGACACACCGCGCACCGCCTCGACCGCCCCGTCGTGCGTCTGGAACGTCACCTTGAGGTCTTCGACGGCGAGAACGGGATCGGTCTGGGTCACGGCGATGCTCTGGAACGAGGGCGGCTGGCCGCAGACCTTATCGATCTGCGGCTGACGCGCAAATGAACGATCACTCGGCCGCGTGCAGGAGCGTGGCGATCGCGTCGAACGCCTCGTTTTCGTCCAGCATCGGGGCGTGGCCGACGCGGGGCACCTCGGCATAGGCCATGTGCGGCGCGGCGGCGCGCATCCGCGCGGCGATCTCGGGGCTCAGGATGTCGGAGGTCTCACCCCGGATCAGCAGGGCCGGTCGGCCGGAAACCAGCGCGCCGAACACCGGCCACAGGTCCGGCGCCGGGGCCGACGGGTCGGCCGCGCGGATCGGGACGGCGATGTCCGGGTCATGGTCCAGCACCGGCCTGCCGCCCGCCTCGCGAAACGTGCGGCGGGCCATGCGGTCCCAGTCGGCCTGGCCATAGTCCGGAAACACCACGCCGTTGCCGGCCTTCACCCAGGCCGCCGCGCCGGCCCAGTCGGAGACCTCGGCGCTGACGCCGATATAGCCGGCGATGCGGGCCAGGCCCTCCGGCGCGATCTCCGGGCCGACGTCGTTGAGGACCGCGGCGGCGATGGCGTCCGGCCGCATCAGCGCCAGGGACATCATAATCAGCCCGCCCATGCTTGTGCCGACGAACGCGGCGCGGGCGATCGCCTGGTCGTCGAGCAGGGCCAGGATGTCGGCCGCGTACATGCCCGGATTGTAGGACATCGGATCCGGCGCGCGGTCGGAGCCGCCCCGACCGCGGATATCAACGGCGATCACCCGCCGCCCGGTGGCGTCCACGATCGAGGGCGCAAGGTCCTCGAAATCGCGGGCATTGCGGGTCAGGCCGTGGATGCAGATGACCGGCGCGCGGTCGGCCGTGCCGGGATAGTCCCGGGCATGCAGGGCGAGGCCGTCGGCCGAGCGCCAGTGAAAATGGGCATAGGCGGTCATGCGGCAACCTTGCCCCTGCCGGGCATCCGGGATCAACGCGTCGAGAAGCGCTCGTGACAGATTTCAAAGGTGATGCGCCTGGGCGTTGGACAGTTAGGGGGATGCCCAAGCGCACATCGACGCGCGATCTCCAACTGCGACAACCAGCAAACTGCGGCGTTTTTTCCCTTATGCGGGGCAGGTGATTGACTCTGTCAACAATCTCCAACTTGAGTTTCTCTCATCGAGCTGGCGGGGACAACCATGTTTGGCAATGCTGAGGGAGCGCTAGCTGTCCCAGGTCAGCGCAATGGCGGCGCGGTGGCGCCTCGTTTTCGCGGTCGCGTTGTTGTCCTGGGCAACGAGAAGGGCGGAGCGGGTAAGTCTACCTTGGCTACGCTCATATCGGTGGCGATGCTATACCGAGGCCAGCGGGTTTCAACAATCGACCTCGATCTTCGCCAACAAAGCCTTTCGAGACTTTTGGCCAATCGCCGACAGTGGCTTCCTGCTGCAGGGATCGACGCGCCCTCGCCGCGTGAGTACAAACTGGTGGATGATCCCGCGAGCATCGCCGACGATCAACCGACGGCTCTTCGGTTGTTCGACCGGGCGATCTCTATGGCGATGCGGGACTCTGATCTCGTGGTTATTGATACGCCTGGTGGTGATACGGCTGTCTCGCGCGCGGCGCACTGCCAAGCTGATCTTATTGTAACGCCAATGAACGACAGCTTTGTTGATTTCGACGTGATCGGGAACGTGGATCCGGTGACAATGGCGTTGAGTCGTGTAAGCCATTATGCGGAAACAGTTCTGGGCGCCCGCGAGTTTAGAGCTCGACACAATCGGACCCTCGACTGGGTTGTGCTTCGCAACCGTTTGGCAGGTGCAGATACAACAAACCGCGAGCGCATAAGGGTGGCGTTGAACAGTCTCGCAGGCGAAGTCGGCTTCAGGATCGGCCCGCCGCTGCGAGAGCGCGTTGCCTATCGCGAGATGTTCCCTTTCGGCCTGACGCTCGCCGATGTCTCGGCCGGGTTGCGCCCCGACGGGGCGAACAGCCCCAAGCTCGCCGCGCGGCAGGAGGTCAACGCCTTGCTCGAGGCGCTTGGCCTCATTGTCCTGGCCCGCCCGGACGCGCCGACGGATCACCAACCGGACGGCGCCGAACTGGCCTCCAGCCTCTGAGCCTTGCGGCCGTTGGAACCGGACTGTTAAGTCCCCATCTCCAGACGGCCGGAAACGCTCATGCCGACGACAGACCGCAGTCAGGCGGACATTCCCTTCGACTCCCCCTACCGCCACGGGTTCGTGCGGCTGGCGGCCTGCGTCCCGCAGATCGCCCTCGCCGATCCGGCCGCCAACGCCGCCGAGACCCTGGCGCTCGTTCGGGATGGGCACGCCCGCGATGTGGCGCTGATGGTGTTCCCGGAACTGGGCCTGTCAGGCTACTCGATCGACGATCTGCTGCTGCAGGACGCCCTGCTGCAGGCAGTGGAGTCCGCCGTCGCGACCCTGGTCGAAGCCAGCGTCGATCTGGCGCCGGTGTTCGTGGTCGGAGCGCCGCTCGCCTACGAGGGGCGGCTGTTCAACACCGCCGTGGTCATCCACCAGGGCGCGATCCTGGGCGTCGTCCCAAAGACCTTCCTGCCGAACTATCGCGAGTATTACGAACGCCGCTGGTTCGCCAGCGGGCTGGGCGTCGTGGGTCGCACCATCACCGTGGCGGGGCATCCGGCGCCGTTCGGGACCGACCAGCTGTTCCGCTCGACCGGCAGCGCGCCGTTCACCTTTCACGCAGAGATCTGCGAGGACGTCTGGACGCCGGCCCCGCCCTCGACGCTGGGCGCCCTGGGCGGGGCCGAGATCCTTCTCAATCTGTCGGCCAGCAACATCGTCATCGGCAAGGCGGACGCCCGGCGCATGCTGTGCGCCTCGCAGTCGATGCGCTGCCAGGCGATCTACGCCTACTCGGCGGCCGGCGTAGGCGAATCGACGACCGACAACGCCTGGGACGGCCAGGCCTCGATTTTCGAACTGGGCGAGCTGCTGACCGAGAGCGAGCGCTTCCCCACCCGGTCGACCATGGCCGTCGTCGATGTGGACGTCGCCCGCGTGCGGCAGGAGCGGATGCGCACCGGCTCCTTCGGCGACAGCATCGCGGCGCGCCAGGCCGAGACGGCCTTTCGCGTCCAGACCTTCGCGTTCAACGCGCCGACCGCGCCGCTGGCCATCGCCAGGACGGTGGATCGCTATCCGTTCGTTCCCGATGATGAAGGCAAGCTCGCCGAGCATTGCCTCGAGGCCTACAGCGTGCAGGTGCAGGGACTGGCGCAGCGCCTGAAGTCGACCGGCCTCAAGCGCCTGGTGATCGGCGTTTCCGGCGGCCTGGATTCGACCCAGGCCCTGCTGGTCGCCTGCCGGGCCATGGACCTGCTGGGACTGCCGCGCACGGACATCCTGGCCTTCACCATGCCCGGCTTCGCCACCTCGGACCGGACGAAGGACAACGCCTGGACGCTGATGAACACCCTCGGCGTCACCGGCGCCGAGCTCGATATCCGCCCCGCCGCGAAACAGATGCTCGCCGATCTCGGCCACCCCTTCGCCGCCGGCGAGCTGGTCTATGACGTGACATTCGAGAACGTCCAGGCCGGACTGCGCACGGACTATCTGTTCCGCATCGCCAACCAGCGCGGCGGCCTGGTGGTCGGCACAGGCGACCTGTCGGAGCTGGCGCTGGGTTGGTGCACCTACGGCGTCGGCGACCATATGAGCCACTACAATCCCAACAGCTCGGTCCCCAAGACGCTGATCCAGCACCTGATCCGGTTCGTGGCCGGCTCCGGCGAGGTCGGGACGGTCGGCGAGGCGGTGCTGCGCGATATCCTGGCCACCGAGATCTCGCCCGAGCTGGTCCCGGCCGACGCGGGCGGCAAGACCCAGGCGACCGAGGATTTCGTAGGCCCTTACGCGCTTCAGGACTTCAACCTCTTCCACCTCACCCGCTACGGCATGGCGCCGTCGAAGATCGCCTGGCTGGCGGCCTGCGCCTGGGGAGACGCCGGCCGCGGCGCCTGGCCCTCGGCCGTCCCGCCAGCGGAGCGCCGAGCCTTTTCGCCGGGCGAGATCAAGGCCTGGCTGCGCCTGTTCCTGACGCGTTTCTTCGCCAACCAGTTCAAACGGTCGGCCGTGCCGAACGGGCCGAAGATCTCGTCCGGCGGGGCCCTGTCGCCGCGGGGCGACTGGCGCATGCCTTCCGACGCGCGCGTCGACGCCTGGCTGGCGGAGCTCGAGGCCAACGCCCCGGGGTGACACCCTGATGCAGGCTCGCCACACAGACGAATATCGAACGCCCGCGTGCTGGCAAAACCTCCGAAGGTGGCGTATACTCCCAGATGCAGGCGATTGCGCGGGCATCGACCGTTTGAATGATGTGGAACCGACCCGGTTTCGCGGCGTTTGGAGGGTCTGTTGTACGTCGGAGGCGGATCGAGGGTCTGGCTTGGGGTTCGGAGAACCCGGGTCGAGCTTTAGATCGTTTTCGCTTTACGCTGTCTGGAAGGTCGGCGCCGGCTGTTCGGCGTGGTCTAACACTTGAGCGAGGGGCTCACCGTGAACAAAAAAGCATTGATGCTGGGGAGCGTTTTCGCAGCGCTCGCCTTTGCGCCGCAGGCGATGGCCGAACCCGATCAGGGTTGGTACGGCGCGTTCGATCTGGGCTACCACAAGGCTGACGCCGTCGAGATCCTGACGTCCCAGCCGGCTGCGAACAAGTACGCATTCGACTTCACCCTTGAATCCGACATCGCCGGCTTCGCCCGTCTGGGCTACCGCCTGACGCCGAACTGGCGCCTGGAACTCGAAGCGGGCGCCCGCGCCGGCGACATCGAGGAAGTGACCGGCAACGCGTCCCGCCCCCTGCCCAACAACCTCTGCAGCATCGGCAGCGTCCTGCCGGCCTGCGCGGCCCCGGAAGGTTCACTTCAGGCCACCACCCTGATGGCCAATCTGCTCTGGGACTTCATGCCCGACACGACGCTGAACCCCTTCGTGGGCTTCGGTATCGGCGTGGCGAACCTCGACATGCAGCTGGCCGCCCGCGCCAACACGGGCAACCAGGCGATCGGCATCGACGACAAGGATCAGGTGTTCGCCTACCAATGGCTGGCCGGTCTGTCGTGGGAAGCCACCGACCGTCTGAACGTCGACATCACCTACCGCTATCTGAACACCGCTTCGGCCGATTGGGGCCCCGCGACCAACACTGCAGTCGGCTTCGATCCGGAAATCTTCAGCGGCGAATACACCGACCACGCCCTGACGTTCGGCCTGCGCTACGCGTTCGGTCAGGAGGCGGCCCCGCCGCCGCCCCCGCCGCCCCCGCCGCCTCCCCCGCCGCCGCCTCCGCCGCCCCCGCCGCCCCCGCCGCCCCCGCCGCCTCCGCCGCCGGTGCAGTACGAAGCGCGTGAGTTCATCGTCTACTTCCCGTTCGATCAGTACGTCCTGACGCCGGAAGCCCAG